>Ga0187827_10003429_pt1 | contig 20496 bp, 16 predicted proteins | sample ETNtaG_39_FD_167969 | JGI IMG/M metagenome (GOLD analysis project Ga0187827, IMG submission 167969) | Marine microbial and viral communities from oxygen minimum zone, Eastern Pacific Ocean - ETNP2014_SV_150_PacBio MetaG (Illumina Assembly) | ecosystem: Environmental > Aquatic > Marine > Hypoxic... | reverse complement strand
ATTTTTTTTAATTATTTCAACCTTATCACCGTAAATAATTGAAACAGCATTATAATCAGAATTAAATCCAATTTCAGGATTTGAAACATCATTTGCTATAATCCAATCACAATGTTTTTTATTTTTTTTTTCTTTAGCAAATTTTAGAATATCATTTGTTTCAGCAGCAAAACCGACTACTAATTTAGGTCTTTGCAAGTTATTTTTTGATAAAAATTCTAATATGTCTATATTTCTCTTAAAGTTTAAATTTAAGTTATCTTTTTTTATTTTTTTTTCTTCATATTTCTCAGGTTTAAAATCAGTTATTGCAGCTGTGCAAACAGCTATATCCACAGGTAAAGCTTTTTTTGTTTCCGCATACATTTGATCTGCAGTTTCTACTTTTACAATATTTACACTTTCGGGTTTTTTTAATATGGATGGACCTGATATTAACGTTGTTTCAATTCCAAATTTTGCCAATGATTTAGCAATCTCATAACCTTGTTTACCGCTTGAGTTATTAGTAACGAATCTTACAGGGTCTAAATATTCTTTTGTTGGTCCTGCAGTAACAAGAGCTTTTAGATTATTATTTTTTATAATATTTCTTTCCGAAAAGTAATTTTCAATAAATTTAAATATTTGTTCTGGTGTTGACATTCTGCCTTCACCATATTCTCCACAAGCCATTTCGCCAATTGATGGTCCAATGGTCAAATATCCATAATCTAACAACTTTTCGAAATTAGTTTGAGTTGATTTATGAGACCACATTCTAACATTCATAGCAGGAACTAGCACTACTTGTTTATTGGATGCTAATATAAGTGTTGACGCTAGATCGTTTGCTCCTCCAGATGCTAATTTTGCAATTGAGTTAGCAGTGACTGGCGCAAACAGAATTATATCACACCATCTTGACAATGAGATATGATCCATTTCTGCCTCTTTTTCACTATCAAAAATATCTTGATAAACTTTATTTTGAGATAACGATGCAATTGACAAAGGTGTAACAAATTTTTTTCCAGATTCAGTTAAAACAACTTTTAATTCACATTCTTGTTTTTTTAATAAACGAATTAAATCAAGAGATTTATATGCAGCAATACCACCACCAATGATTAAAATAATTTTTTTATTTTTTAGCAAATTGTCCATAAGTTTCTTATTTGAATACTATGAGAATAAAAATTACAAGTACTAAAACACCTCCCAATATCTTATTACGCATTAATTCTAGTTTTAGCTCCTCTTCTCTCAAGCTTCGATAAGCTAAAGTGTTTGGATTAAATTTACCTTCTGCTATTAAAGTCATAACATCATTTGCTCTATCCATAATTTTAGGTAAATCAGGTAATCTTTTCAGCACTTCAGAAGCTTCGCTTACAGCTTCACCAGCTTTATTAATTGGATCTTTAATTTCTTTTAACCAATCCTCCAATATCGGTCGCGATATGTTCCATATATTAGTGTCTGGATCAAGTTTTCTAGCAACACCTTCAACTACGACCATAGTTTTTTGTAAAAGCAATAATTGAATTTGTGTTTGCATATTGAATTTTTCTGTATTTTCAAAAAGTTGATTTAATAATTTACCGCCAGATATATTTTTTGCAGATTGTCCAAAAATTGGTTCACCAATTGAACGCAGGGATTGCGCAAAATCCTCTTTCGAAAATTTTTTTGAAACCAATCCAGCAACAAAATGTACTTCAGCAACTTTTTTGTAATCTCTTTTAATGAATCCATAAAGTATTTCCGCAAGATATTTTCTATTTTTTTTATCTAATCTGCCCATTATTCCAAAATCAACAGGTACAATAGTAGCATCTTTTGTAACAAATAAATTTCCTTGATGCATATCGGCATGAAAAAAACCATCTCTAACGGCATGTCGTAAAAAATGCTGAATAATATTTTTTGCTAATTTTTTTGTGTCAATATTCTGTGATTTTAAATTTTCGACTTCTCTTATAGAAATTCCATTTATTCTATCTAAACAAAGAATTTTTTTACTAGTTTGGTTCCAGTAAATTTTAGGAACATTAAAGCCTAAATCATTTTTGGTATTTTCGTAAAGTTCGTTTGCTGCCGCGGCTTCAAATCTAAAATCCATTTCAACATTTGTAATTTCGCGTAATAGATGAACAACTTCAACTAATTTTAACCTCTTAGTTTTGTTAATGAGACTTTCGACAATATAAGCTAAAAACATTAAGGCATCTAATTCTTCATTAAAAAGTTTCTCAACATTTGGTCTTAATATTTTGATAGCCACATCTTTTTTTTGTCCCGAAATATTTATGTTTGCAAAGTGTACTTGCGCTATGGAAGCTGCCGCAACTGGTTCTGAAATATTTGTAATTTGTTCGAAATTTTCTTTCCCAAGTTCTTTTTCCAGTATATTTTTTGCTATAATTAGATCAAAAGGAGGCAGCTTGTCTTGAAGTTTCTCTAATTCTTTTGAAATATCTTCTCCAATTATGTCTGGTCTAGTTGCCAAAAATTGACCTAATTTTATGAAAGTTGTTCCCATTTCTTGCAATGCACCGCACAATTTTTTACCAGCAGATAAATTGTTATTATTTTTTTTATCTTTAAAATTAAAACCAATTACAAAAAAAAGTATTTTGATTGCGATTGGGGGATCATAAATTTCATAAACAGAAGAAATTGCACCGGAAGTTGACAATTTTCTTCCAATTTTAAATAACATAAATAATTTTTTAAACATTTTTAAACTTTCCAAGCTGAATGAATAGCCACAATTCCACCACTTAAATTTCTGTAGGATACATTGATAAAATTTTGTTTTTTTATTTGTTCAAAAAATTTTTCTTGAGAATGAAATTTTTCGATACTATTAATTAAGTACTCATATGGTTCTGATTTTCCTACTATAAATTTGCCAATTTGAGGTATTGATTTTGAGTAAGTTTTATAAAATGTGTTTAGAGTTTTATTTTTCACTTTTGAAAATTCCAGACACAAAAATCTGCCACCAGGTTTAAGAACACGATATGCCTCTTTAAGTGCGTTATTTATATTATTTACATTTCTAATACCGAAACTAATTGTATAATAGTCAAAATGATTATTTTTGAATGGTAATTTTTCAGCACTGTTGCAGAACCATTTAACTTTATTGCTTTCTTCTAATTTTTTTTTGTTCAAATCAAGCATTCCTAAATTTTCGTCTACGCAACACACGTAGCCTTTATAATTAATCTTATTTAAATATAATTTTGCTATATCACCAGTACCGGAAGCTACGTCAATTAATGATGTATTTTTTTGCGGATTTAACCAATGAATAAAATTTTTTTTCCAAAGTCTATGAATACCTAAAGACATTAGATCATTCATAAGATCATATTTATCAAAAACATCTTGGAAAACTTTGGTTACCAATCTTTCACTATTTTTACGATGGGTTTTCATTTAAATTAATAGATCATATGTTAAGTTTTTTCACAATATATATAATTCGTCTATGCCAGAACTTCCAGAAATAGAAATTATAAAAAGATCATTGTTTAAAATGATAAATAAAGCAAAAATTACTGACATTAAAATTAATAATAATAATTTACGTTATAAAATACCTCATGTATTTTCTAAAAGCTTAATTAACGAGAAGATATTAAAGATTTCCAGAAGATCTAAATATTTAATTTTTCATTTCAAAACAAAACTTCTTTTAGTTCATCTTGGTATGACCGGAAAATTGTTGCTTATGAAAAGTTATGATAAGACTATATTTAAAACAAGTTTTTACCATGATACGAATGTACATTTAAAGCATAATCATATCCGTTTTGGATTAAACAACGGTTTGGTATTAATTTATAATGATGTTAGAAGATTTGGTTTTTTTAAGCTTTATAATACTACTCAAGTAAATAAAATAATATTTTTAAAAAAACTTGGCGTAGAACCTTTTAGCAAGATATTTAATATAAAATATTTTAAAAAATTTATTAAAAATAGAAAAAAAAACATTAAAAATTTATTAATGGATCAAACTTTTGTGAGTGGTCTTGGTAATATTTATGTAAATGAAACTCTATTCTTGTCAAAGATTAAACCTCTAAGAACTTGTAACAGTCTAAATAAAAATGAAATAAAAAATTTAATTTTAAATACTAAAAAAATTCTGAAATTTGCAATTTTTAAGGGAGGTTCTTCAGTAAGAGATTTTCAAAACGCACTAGGTAAAAATGGTAATTTTCAGCAGTTTTTTCGTGTTTATGGACAAAAAAATAAAAAATGTTCTCGTATTTCGTGTAAAGGAAAAATTAAAAAAATAGTAATATCTAATAGATCATCTTTTTATTGCAACAGATGTCAAATTTAAATTGGTATTGACCGACATAAACCAAAAAGATATAAACTCACCACTTTATGCCAAATACCAAATCTGCGATAAAACGTATAAAAAAAACACAATTACAAACTTCAGTAAATAGAATAAGGAAAAGTAAATACAAATCTGCTGTTAAGCAAATGGCAATATATCTTGATTCGGGAAAAATTAATGAAGCGAAAAAATTTCTTCCAAAATTCCACTCTCAATTGATGAAGGTGACAAAAACTGGAACGGTTAGTAAAAAAACAGCGTCAAGAAAAATTTCTAGAGTTACAAAAAAAATAAATAAACCGAAAATTAAAGCAAACTAGTCAATTAAAGGTTGATAAATTTGCTAATATAAATTTTTGAAGAAACTAAATGAAGAATAGTTTTCTGAAAAAAATCTAGATCTAGTTAATGTATTCAAAGTTGTATAATTAAAAAAAATTTAATTTTTTTTTTAATACAACCTAATCAAATTTTTTTTTTAATACAATCTTAGAATATTGAAAGATAAGAAAAAAAAAAATAGAACTATTTCACTCAATATAAATTTTTTATGCCAAAAGTTTTATCAAAACAGAGTATGGGTGTTCTTCCAACAAAGGAAGAAAATCTGCTTAATTGGAAAGAAATTCTTGGAAAATTTAAACAAGCTTTTGGAAATGATATTTATGAAAGTTGGATAAAAAATATATATCTAAAAAAAGAATTTAATCATTATGTTGTTTTGTCCGCTCCCACTAAATTCGTAAGAGATTGGATAGTTTCTAGATATGCTGATAAAATATTAGATATAATTAAAACATTTAAAAAAAGTGTTGAAAGAATTGAATTTTTAATTGAACAAACTCAAGAAAAATCTATAAAATCTGATTTCAATAATAAGGAACAAGTAACATTAATTAAAAATTCTTTATCGAGTTATAATCAATTTAATTCAAATAATAGATTTGATAATTTTATGGTTGGAGATAGCAACGAACTTGCTTACACGGCTGCAAGAAAAATATGTGCTCAATCTGCACATTATAATCCGCTGTTTATTTATAGTTACGTTGGAATGGGAAAGACGCATTTATTAAATGCGATTGGATTGGAAGTTGAAAATGTTAAAAAGACAATGTTTATTTCATCCGAAAGATTCATGTATCATTTTATTAGATCAATAAAGAGCAATGAAATGGTTAAGTTTAAAGATTTTTTTAGAATGGCAAACGTTTTTATTATTGATGATATTCAGTTTTTAAGTGGGAAGGAGGCTATGCAAGAAGAATTTTTTCATACTTTTAATGCGTTAATTGAGAGAGGATCACAAATAATAATATCATCAAACAAACCCCCAGCAGACCTTGACAGAGTACAAGAAAGAATTAAATCTCGCATGTCAGGAGGTTTGGTAATTGATATTCAACCACCTGATTTTAGTTTAAAAATAAAAATTTTAAAAAACAAATTTAAAGAAATTAAATTAAATTTTAAAGAAAATTATAATTTGGATGAGGAAGTTTTTGAATTTCTAGCTTCCGAAATTACATCTAGCGTTAGAGAATTGGTTGGAGCTTTAAATAGAATTTTAGCTTTTAGCAAAATTAATACAAAATCTCCTACTATTTATGAATGCAAAAAAATTTTAAAAGACTTTATAAATTGTAACAATAAATCCATAAATGTTGAATCTATTCAGAATCTAGTAGCCTCATATTTTAACTTAAATATTCAAGAAATGTTGTCACCAAGGAGATCAAGATCCTTGGCTAGACCAAGGCAAATAGCAATGTATTTAGCTAAACAATATACAACAAATTCTTTACCTGATATTGGTAGAAAATTTTCAAATCGAGATCATACAACTGTAATCCATGCTGTTAAAAAAATTGATGAGTTAATTAAAAAAGATAACGAGATAAGACAAAACATAATTGAAATAAAAAAAAAATTTCTTTAAGAATACAGAATGGAATTTATAATTAATAGAGATGTCTTTTTAAAAGCATTGGGACACGCTAATGGAATAATTGAAAAAAAATCAGCACTTCCTATTTTATCAAACGTATTAATAGAGGCCAAAGATTCAAAAATAAAAATTACTACAACGGATTTGGATATAATTTATTTTGAAGAAATATTACCTCAAGAATTGAAAAAAGAAGGCTCTACTACTACTTCAGCTAGTATACTTTATGATATACTGAGAAAATTACAACCAAATGCAAAAATAGAATTATCTTTACAAAGCTTAAATAAGATAAAGTTAGTTTCAGAAAATTCTGAGTTTAATTTATTATGTCTACCCTCAGACAATTTCCCATTGTCAGATGAAACAATTAACCAAAAAAGTTTTGAAATTTCTTCTCAAAAACTACTGAAATTTTTAGACAAGACAAAAATTTCAATTTCCAATGATGAAACAAGACATTATCTTAACGGTATTTATTTTCATAAAACAAAATTAGAAAATAAATCATTTTTATGTGGTGTAGCAACAGATAGCCACAGGCTTTCGTCTTACAGCCTAGAAATTGATCCAAACATTGATATAGAACCTATCATTTTACCAAAAAAAACTATTTTTCAATTAATTTTCTTATTGGAGCAAAGTGGTAGTACAATAAAAATATCCAACAATAAATCAATAATTAAATTTGAAATGGATAAATGTGTATTAATTTCTAAAGTTATTGATGGAAGATTTCCGGATTACAGCAAAGTTGTTCCAAAGGACAATGATAAAATTTTACAAATAAAATTAAATGAATTTAAAAATTCTATTGAGAGAGTTACCGCCGTTTCTTCCGATCGTACAAAAGGTTTAAAAATGAAAATATCGAAAGAAGCTGTCCAATTATCAGTTAATAACCCGAGTAGTGGCGAAGGCATTGAAATTATTAAAGCTAAGTTTAATTCTAATGACTTAAATATAAGCTTTAACAGCAGATATTTAATGGATATTGCCTCTCAAATAGAAAATGAATCTATTATTATTAATTTGAAAGATGCGGGCTCACCTGTGCTGATTAATGATTTTTCAGATAAAAATAGTTATTATGTTGTTATGCCAATGAAAATTTGATTTATTTTGTTTAAAAATAATAATAGATTATTTTTATATTTTTCGTCAAGTAAGCATTTAATATCAACGATAATTTAAGCGATGAATTTGTCGTAGATTTAATTATTTAAAAAAAAATGTTAAAATGCGGTTAAATATTCCACTATTATGATTAGGAAAAACCAACAGGATAACTCGAAATATAGCGCTGATTCCATAAAAGTATTAAAAGGTTTAGAAGCAGTCCGAAAAAGACCCGGAATGTATATTGGTGATACTGATGATGGAACAGGCCTTCACCATATGGTTTATGAGGTAGTTGATAATTCTATTGATGAGGCCTTAGCTGGTTATTGCAAAAACATTAAAGTGATAATTCATACAAACAATTCTGTTACTGTTGAAGATGATGGAAGAGGAATTCCAACAGAAATTCATAAAGGTGAAAAAAAATCAGCCGCTGAAGTAATTATGACCCAACTCCATGCGGGAGGTAAATTTGATCACGATTCATATAAGGTTTCCGGAGGACTTCATGGTGTTGGTGTTTCAGTAGTTAATGCTTTATCAGAAAGATTAAGTTTGAATATATTCAGAAATAAGAAAGAATATTCTGTTGAGTTTAAAGATGGAAAAGCATTATATCCTTTAAAAGCTAAAGGGAAAACAAATAAAACAGGAACTCTTATAAATTTTTCACCATCAAGAGAAATATTTTCTGATACTAAATTTAGCGTATCAATTTTGCAAAAAAAAATGAGAGAACTTGCTTTTTTAAACAAAGGCTTATGTATTATTTTAGTAGATAAAGCAGGAAAAAGAGAAAAGGAATATAAGAATAAATATGAAGGTGGCATTCAAGAATTTGTTGAATTTTTAGATAAAAATAAAACAACTTTAGTTAACAAAAACGATCTTAGTTTATTCAAAAAGCCAATTTATTTTTTTGGATCAAGAGATAATATTGAAGTGGAATGTTCATTGAAGTGGAACGCAGGGTACACTGAAGATATGTTAACATTTACAAATACTATTCATCAAAAAGATGGTGGAACACACTTATTAGGTTTTAGAAGCGCACTTACAAGAGTAATTAATAAATATGCTATAGATAGCAATCTTTTAAAAAAGAATAAAATTACACTTACAGGTGATGACACCAGAGAAGGTCTAACGGGCGTCTTGTCAATAAAAATACCTGATCCTAAATTTTCATCACAAACGAAAGATAAGCTTGTTTCATCCGAGGTAAGATTTATTGTTGAATCAATAGTAAACGAAAAATTATCAACTTGGTTTGATCAAAACCCTGGAATTAAAAAAGTAGTATTACTAAAAATAGTTCAAGCTGCCATAGCAAGAGATGTTGCACGAAAAGCTAGAGAAGGCGTCAGAAGAAAAGGGTCTTTAGAATTATCGGGATTACCCGGCAAACTTGCTGACTGTCAAATCGGCAAAGCCGAGGGAACTGAATTATTCATTGTAGAGGGAGATTCAGCTGGAGGATCAGCTAAACAAGGAAGAAATAGAGAATTTCAAGCTGTGCTTCCTCTAAGAGGAAAAATACTTAATACATATATTGATATTAATGGTTCTAAAGCAAAAAATGGCAATGGCCAAGATTTACAAACTAAAGCTCTTTCAAAAATGATGTCTTCTAATGAAATAGTTACTTTAATTAATGCACTAGGCACTGGATCTAAAGATTTTAATATCGAAAACTTAAGGTATGAGAAAATTATTATTATGACAGATGCTGATGTAGATGGATCTCATATTAGAACTCTTTTACTAACCTTTTTTAATAACTTTCCTTTTAATGAACTTATAGAAAAAAATCATATCTATTTGGCTCAACCACCACTTTATAAGATTACCAAGGGATTAAATAGTTATTATATAAAAGATGATAATGAGTTAGAAAATTTTTTAATTAAATCTTCAAATAGAAAAAAAAATACCAAAAAGCAAACCAAGCTTATTGAAAAGGAAAAAAGAAAAACTAATATTCAAAGATTCAAGGGTCTAGGCGAAATGAATCCAGAAGAACTCTGGCAAACAACCCTAAATCCTGAAAAGCGCATATTATTACAAGTTAAGTATTCAAATAATACCAAAATTAAATCAAAAAAGGATCAAGATTTAATTAAGATACTTATGGGTGATGAAGTTGCTCCAAGAAAAGATTTTATAATTAGTCGAGCTTTGGACATTTCAAATTTGGATATATAGTTTCCAAATGAAATTATTGGAAGCATTAAAATTAAAAGAGAACATTGAATTAGACAGGAAAACTTTAGTTATATTAAGATGGATAGCAATTGCTGGTCAGTTTATAACAATAAACATTGTCTATTTTGTTTTACATTTTAATTTCCCTTTTATTTATTGTTCTGTAATTATTCTTTTTGGGGTTTTTACTAATTTCTTTCTGCAGTTTAAGGTAAAAAAAAACCTTTTAAGTAATTTTAGCTCAACTTTATATTTGACATATGATCTTATTCAATTAACTGTACTTGTTTTCTTTACAGGAGGGATAACAAATCCTTTTGTTATTCTATTAGTTATACCAGCGGTAGTTTCGTCAACTTTTTTATCACTAAGAAGTACTTTAAATTTATCTTTTATTACCGGGATATCTTTATTAATTTTAACGCTTTATCATTTTCCTCTTCCAAGTCCTGGAAACTTACATTTTCATGCTCCTAAATATTATTTATATGGAATACCAGCAGCGATACTAATGGGACTAGTTTTTTTATCTTATTTTGGTGCGAGATTTGGTTTAGAAAGAAGAAAAAGAACTGAAGCCCTAAATAAAATGGAGTTAATATTAGCAAAAGAACATGAATTAAAAATAATAGGAGTTCAAGCCGCTGCCGCCGCTCATTCATTAAGCACACCCTTATCTACAATTAAATTGGTTGCAAAAGAATTGGAAAAAGAAATAGGAAATAATAAAAAATATTCAAAGGATATAAAATTGCTTTTGAGCCAATCATTAAGGTGTGGAGAAATATTAAAAAAACTTTCTATGGCGCCTTTAAAAAGAGATGATTTTTTTGAAAAAGTGAAATTAGAAGATTTGCTAAGTGAAATAATTAATTCATTTAAAGAAATTTCTGGCAAGAATTTTTCAATTAAACTTGAAAATAATAAATACAACCCTACAGTCAGAAGAAAAGCTGAGCTTACATATGGATTAAGAAATTTTATTGGAAATGCGTCAAAATTTGGTGAATCTTTAATAGAGATAAAGTTAGAAAGTAATAACAAAATAACGCAAATTGAAATTTGTGATGACGGCCCGGGATTTCCTGATGATATCAAAGAATTTTTAGGTGAACCCTATATTCATAGCAAAAATAAAGAAGTTGATTCTAAATCAGGTTTAGGCCTGGGTACATTTATTGGAAAAACACTTTTAGAAAGAATGAAAGCAAATATTAATTTTGGAAAATGTCCAAATAATAAAGGTGCAATGGTAACTATTCAATGGGAGACAAAAAATTTACTTTCTATCTAATTTTTTTTAAATTCAAAAGAATAAGAAATTATCTTATATGCTAATTTCGCAACCAAGAAATTATAGCAATTAAATCCCTTTATGGGAGAAAGTTCATTTATGTCTGCACCTACTATTTGAGAAGATTGCGCAGCTATTTTTATAATTTTAATTGTTTCATTCCAAAATAATCCACCTGGTTCTGGAGTGCCGGTTGCTGGCATTAAGCTTGAGTCTAAGCCATCTACATCGAATGTTAAATATACTTTTTTATTTCTGATAATTTTTTTAAATTGTTTCAAATTCCAACTTGATTTATTTTTTGCCCAGAAAATTTTTATTCGTTTTTTATTTTTTTTTAAAAAGAGAATCTCAGTTGATGAAATATTTCTTATTCCAAAAGATATTACACTGATATTTGGGTTATCTAAGCATCTTCTAATTGCAGAAGCGTGAGAAAATTTATTTTTATTGTAACTGTTTCTTAAATCTGCGTGCGCATCAAAATGAAGCAAGCATATTTTTCCAAATTTCTTAACGAAAGGCCTAATTGCTCCAACGGTCAATGTGTGTTCTCCTCCTAAAATTAAGGGAAATTTTTTTTTATCTAGCAAAAGTTTGTTAATGTTTTCAATTTGCTTAAGCGCTTTTACAATATTTTTTTTTATTGGAAAAGGGTTTAACGTTTTTATACCAATATGCCTATAAGGTTCTTTGTTTAGATCGTCATCAAAAAGTTCTACTTGATAAGATGCTTTAATTATTTCTTTTGGACCATTGTTTGTTCCCCCACCATAGCTTGCAGTTTTTTCAAGTCCAAAAGGTATTACAACAACATTTTCTTTTCGATTGCTTTTATTATCTATTCCAAGAAACCCTTTTTTATTTGAAAGATATTTCAATTTTTAACCAAATATGCTTGAAAAACTTTTACGCTGTCTATCTTTCCATAGATTGCGATGATAAGCATCACTAGCTATAAGAGGTAGAATGCTAGTAGCTTCAGCAAAAACCATTTGTTCTTTTGAAATATCAACTTTTCCCCAAGAACTTGCTTCTTTAAGAGTAGAACTGCTGCAGGCACCATCTCTAGTGTCCGCTACTGTAATTTGTATGGCATATTTATGCATATCTACATTTTTGCCTAAAAGTTCAGCACAGACGACAGTATCTTGTACAAAGTTTTTTGGCACGCCGCCGCCGATCATAAAAAGTCCAGAGGATTTAGATTTTATTTTTATTTCCGTCAATTCTCTAAATTCTCTAATAGAATCAATAGTTATACATTTTTTAGGATTTTTTTCCTGATGTATAACCAGCCCAAATCCAGCGCTAGAATCTGTAAAGGCTGGACAAAATATAGGTACGTTATTGTTATAAGCAGTTTCAATTAAAGAACCTTTTTTTTTTGCATTAGTTTTTAAGTATTTTCCAATTTCCTTTATAAACTCTCTTGAAGTATAGGGTTTTGGTTCTAAGCCGTTAGCTATATTGCAAATAGTCATATCGCATGTTTTAAGCTGTTCTTCATCAATATAAGTATCATATATTCGATCAATATGGTTTTCCCTCAACTGAGTGTCATCTTGAAATTGGGATCCTTGATAATGTCTAAATCCTAGTGCTTCAAAGAAATCCATATCTATGATTGAAGCTCCAGTAGCAACTATTACGTCAACCATATTATATTTGATCATATCTGAATATATTTTCATACAGCCTGCAGCCGAAGTAGAGCCTGCTAGCGTTAGAAAAATTGTGCAATTTTTGTCAGACAACATTTCGTTAAAAATACCGGAAGCTTTAGCGGCGTCTCGTGAAGTGAAAGACATTTTACCCATAGATTCCATAATTTTTCTGGAGTCAAAAGTTGTAATATCAATATGTTCAATAGGTTTTTCTAGAAAGGTTTTTTTGTTATGACCCAATCTCGCATTTTTTGGGTTATTCATTTAAGCAACGAGATAATGAGAAGAATTATCTTTTTCGTACATAGACATTATAGGTTTATCTTGTACTTCAAAAATTTGATTAGAATAAAAACCATTAAATTTTGTTCTAAAAGTTAAGGAGTACGCTCCAAGTTGACCTACTTCTATATAATCACCTTCTTTTAAGTTGTTAGGTAAAACAAAAGGGCCTTTCATGTAATCTATGCTATCACACGTTGGACCATATAAACTGAAAGAAGTTAATTTTTTAGAAGTCATTCTTCCATTAGGTATCATTCTTGTTGGAAGAATAAAGTTTGGAACGCCTGCATCAAATAAACTACCATAAGTTCCATCGTTGATATAAAGATTTTGTTTTTTTCTAAGAACAATTCTAACTATTGAGGATCCGCTTTCAGCAACAAGCGCTCTACCTGGTTCACACAATAATTCAGGTTTGTTTTCTAATTTTAAATTATCAAAAGATTTTTTTATTTCATTTATATAATTTTCAAGAGGTTGTGGGCGTAGATCTGGGTAAATAGATGGAAATCCTCCACCGACATTTATAATATCTGGGATTATTTTTGTTTTTTTAATTATATTTGCTAAATCTCTAATTCCTTTGGCATAAGAAATGGGATGCATACATTGTGATCCTACATGGAAATTTAAACCAACCTTTTTAGCATGCGCTTTAGCGAGTCTCAATAATCCTAATGCTTCACTAGGAAGTGCACCAAATTTTTGAGATAAATCAATTTCTGCATGTTCATTTGAAATAGAAACTCTAATATAAAGAGTTAAATCTTTAGCATTGTTAGTTGCCTCAATAATTTTTTGAAGCTCCTCTTTTGTATCAAAAGCAAAATCTCTTATATTATAATTTAAATAAGCTTCCTTAATGTGCTCGCGACTTTTTACAGTATTCATGTAGTAAGCTTGAGCATCAGGAAAGATTTTTCTAATCAATTTAATTTCATTAATTGAAGCAACGTCAAAGCGATTGATTCCACTTTCACCTATATGCTTAATCACTTTTTCATTTGGATTGGTTTTAACAGCGTAAAGGATTTGTCCAGGAAAATTAGTTTTAAACCAGCCACATGCTGATTTTATAGAATTAGGTCTTATGCAATAAATTGGGTTTACTGGTTGAATAATGTTAACCAGTTCGTTAACCGAATTAAATTTTTGCATCCCATGTATCCCCTTTTTGTTATAAAAAAAATACGTAAAAAAAAGCTCTTAAGAATCGTATTTATAGAAATGATGAGTAATGTAAAGCATTAAATTTCCCCAATTTACTCCCTTGAAAATTTATTTTTTGAATTTAATATCTAGATAGATTAAATTTTAAAAATAAAAAAATGAGAACAGAACAAGAAAAAATAAAAACTCAAAAAATCGCTGATTTTGCTGATAAATCACTACTTATTGTTGATGATGACAATCCTTTAAGAGACAGATTAGCTCGAGCGATGGAAAAAAAAGGTTTTAAGGTAATTCAAGCAGCAAGCGTGAAACAGGGGATAAGCCAAGCTAAAAGTACACCCCCAACGTTTGCGGTAATTGATTTACGCTTAGGTGATGGGAGTGGACTAGAGGTGGTTAAGGAGATTAAAAAGTTTAAACAGAGTAGTAGAGTGATTATGCTTACCGGGTATGGAAATATACCAACTACCGTTGCTGCGGTTAAAGCTGGAGCCATAGATTATATCCCTAAACCTGCTGATGCAGATGATGTAGAAAGAGCTCTCCTGGCTTCACCAGAATCCCAAGCTATTCCACCAGAAGATCCAATGTCTGCTGACAGAGTAAAATGGGAACATATTCATCGAGTTTTTGAATTATGTAACAGAAATGTTTCAGAAACAGCACGAAGATTAAAAATGCATCGTAGAACGTTACAAAGAATTCTTTCTAAAAGATCTCCTAAATAATTTTTGTTAATTTTTTTGTTTTTAACAAAGCTGGAGTTAAAAACGACAATAATAACATTTTAAATAGTTCAGCTAATAAAAATGGTTCAGCTCCAAGTTTAAATATAGGTTTCTCCCATCCAATTAGTATACCCAACCAAATTATACCAAGAATATAAATAAAACTTACTGAAAATATTAACTTTAAAAAAGTATTTATTAGTCCTTTGTCATACTTAAATAAGCCTGCAAAATAAACAGCAACTAAAAAACCAATAAGGTAACCCATGGTTGGACCAGCAAAATATATGAAGCCCACTCCTTTTTCTGGCGTTCCTGCAAATACAGGCAGACCAAAAATTCCTTCAAGTAAATATAAACTTACTGTAAGCAAACCAATTTTTGGCCCCAAGGTTATTCCTAAAAACAAAACTATAAAAGTTTGCATAGTCATAGGCACTGGATAAAAAGGAATTTTAATTTTTGCAGAAATTGCTAAAAGTAAAGTTCCTAATATTGCTATTAAAATAACTTTGAATATTTTATTTACTTCAATTTTTTTGATTGCTTCCATGCTTAGTACAATACAACTTTTTTTTATTAAATCTAGTTTTTTGTAACATCAACAAATACATCTTCCAAATTACCTTCTTCAGTTGAAATATCGTAGATTTCCATTCCTGAGTTTTTAACCCTGCTTATTACCTCATCTATTTTATGTTTTTTTCTTTCATAAGAAGCGATTATTTCATTTTTTGAATTGTATGAAAATTTAATTCCATTTAAATTTTTTGGATTGATTGCATTTATTTTTTTTACTTTAAAAATAATTTTTTTAGTTGTTATACTTTCTAATAGATTATAGGTCGTATCTAATGTAACTAAATTTCCTTTATTTAGGATTGCTATTCTGTCGCACATTTCCTGAGCTTCATATATTACGTGAGTGGTTAATATTATTGTTACTCCCTGCTTGTTAAGTGTTTTTACATTATTCCATAAGTTTTGACGTAGTTGAACATCAACCCCTGCAGTCGGCTCATCTAAAACTAAAATAGGAGGTCTATGTACCATTGCTTTGCCAATTAATAATCTTCTTTTCATACCACCCGATAAACTTCTCGCGTAGGAGTCAGCTTGTTTTTCAAGAGAAACTAATTTTAATATTGTATCTGTTATTCTATCTTTTTTTGGTATTCCATATAATCCTGCTTGAAGCTCTAAAAGGTTTCTAGGACTAAAAAATGCATCAAGATTTATTTCCTGTGGAACAATTCCAATTGAAGATCTAACATGTCTTGAATTGAGATCTAAATCATAACCCCAAACATTCACACTTCCAGAATTTTTTATAACTGTACCCGCAAGTATATTTAGAAATGTAGTTTTTCCCGCACCGTTTGGTCCAAGCAATCCAAAAATTTCACCTTTCTTCACCTCTAAGTTTAAATTGTTTAGTGCTTTAATCTCGTTTGAGGATTTTTCTGAATAAATTTTCGTTAAATCTTCTACCTTTAATGCGTTTTTTTTATCCATGATAATTTAGCTTTTATATATCTATAACACTAATTAAAATAGGCTAATATTAGTATATGAATTCCATAAAAAAAACAGACCATTTTTATCTCATCGATGGTTCTGGATATATTTTTAGAGCATATTATGCTTTACCTCCTCTTTCTAGAAAAAGTGATGGATTGCCAACCGGAGCAGTACATGGTTTTTGTACTATGTTGTATAAACTTCTAGAAAACTCTCGATCTGACGATAGTAAAAATAAACCTACTCATTTTGCAGTCATTTTTGATACTGCAAGGAAAAATTTTAGAAATGAAATATATAAAGATTATAAAGCAAATAGAACTGAAGCCCCTGAAGATCTTGCTCCTCAATTTGAATATATTAGAAAATCAGTGGAAGCTTTTAATGTTGCTTCTGCTGAGATGCTTAATTATGAAGCTGATGATTTAATTGCTACATATACTGAACAAATACAAAAAAAAGGAGCTAAAGCTACCATTATTTCTGCAGATAAAGATCTTATGCAGCTAGTAAAACCTGGGGTAAGACTTTACGATCCAATGAAAAATAAAGTGTTAGGAAACAAAGAGGTTAAAGAAAAATTTGGTGTTGAACCTAATAAAGTGATAGATGTTCAAGCGCTAGCAGGAGATTCATCAGATAACATTCCAGGCGTTCCAGGAATTGGAATTAAAATCGCAGCAGAGTTAATTAATAAATATAAATCTTTGGAAAAACTGCTGGAAAAAGCAAACGAAATTCCACAAAATAAGAGAAGAGAAACAATATTACAAAACAAAGATAAAGCCATCTTAAGCCGCAAACTTGCTGAACTTAAAATTGATGTACAGGTTGAACAAAAATTAGAAACTTTTGAACTAAAAAAAATTGATAAACAAAAATTATATGATTTTTTAAGGGAAATGGAATTTAATCGTTTACTTAGTCAAGTGATTGTACATTATGGAGAACCTACTGGAAAAAAAATCGAAAGAAAAAATTTTACAAAATTTAATTTAAAGCAATATAAAACCATTTTAAAAATTGATGAATTAGAAAATTGGATTAAGAAAATTGAAGAAAAAGGAATTGTTGCTGTGGATACCGAAACTGATTCATTAAATCCTCATAAGACAAATTTAGTAGGAATTTCACTATGCTACGACGAGGGAGTTGCTTGTTATATTCCACTTCAACATGCCACACAAAAAGTTTTAGAAAAAAAGATAGTATTAGATAAATTAAAAGGTTTATTAGAGGACAAAAGTATTAAAAAAATTGGTCAAAATATAAAATTTGATTACATAATTTTTTTAAAAAATAATATAAAATTAAATTCAATAGAAGATACAATGTTAATGTCCTATGTTTTAGATGCTGGAAAGCATAGACATAATATGGACAGTTTGTCTGAAATTCATTTGAATCATAAATCCATATCATTCAAAGAAGTTGCTGGTACTGGAAAAAATCAAATCAGTTTTGATAAAGTGGAAATTAAATTAGCTACAGAATATGCTGCTGAGGATGCCGATGTAACTTTCAGATTATATTCATTATTTAAAGAGAGATTAGGTCAAGAAAAGCTTTTAAAAATTTATGAATTATTTGAAAAACCATTAGTAAATTTATTGGCGCAAATGGAAACAAAAGGTATAAAAATAGATTCAAATTTTTTAAATGAACTTTCAAAAAAATTCGATATTAAAATTAAAAAATTAGAAAAAAATATTTTTAAAGAATCCAAAAAAGAATTTAATATAGGATCGCCAAAACAATTGGGTGAAATTTTATATAACGAATTAAAAATAGCCGCTTTAAAAAAAACAAAAAAGGGAGGATTTGCAACTAGCGCCACAGTTCTTGAAGATTTAGCATTTAAGGGACATAAATTACCAAAACTTGTTTTAGATTGGAGACAATTAACAAAATTAAAAAATACTTATACCGACACGCTTCCAAAGCATGTAAATTTAGAAACCAATAGAGTTCATACATCTTTTTTATTGGCAGCTACAACGACCGGAAGACTTGCATCTAGTGAACCTAATTTACAAAATATTCCAATTAAGACGGAAGATGGTAAGGAAATTAGAAAAGCTTTTGTTGCTAAAAAAAATTTTCAACTCATTTCTGCAGACTACAACCAAATAGAAATGCGCATTCTTGCTGATATTGCAGACGTAAAGGAATTAAAAAAAGCTTTTAACAATAACGAAGATATTCATTCTTTGACTGCTAGTCAGGTGTTTAATATTTCGCTAAATAAAATTGATGATGAAACTCGCAGAAAAGCTAAAACAATAAATTTTGGAATTATTTATGGAATTTCTCAATATGGTCTAGCAAAACAAATCTCAGTTTCCAATCAGGAAGCGGCAGATTTTTTAAAATCCTATTTTAAAAAATTTCCTGAAATTAAAGATTATATGAATACAACGATAAATTTTTGTAGAAAAAGCGGCTATGTAAATAACTTATTCGGAAGAAAATGTTATATTACGGGCATTAATGATAAAAATTATAATGTTAGAAATTTTCAGGAAAGAGCTGCAATTAACGCACCTATACAAGGTTCTGCAGCAGATATTATGCGATTAGCAATGATTAATATTAACAAAGTCTTTGTAAAGGAACTCAATTACAAAACTAAAATGTTGTTACAAATACATGACGAATTAGTTTTTGAAACTCCGAAAGATGAAATTGAAAAAATTGTACCAGTTATTAAAAAAAATATGTCTGATGTATCCAGTAGTGAATATCATGAGTTTTCTATACCACTTACTGTTGATGTAAATTATGGAAATAATTGGGGTGAAGCGCATTAATTGTTCTTATACTTGCCCAATTTGTGACAATTTAGTATTTCTATATTAGAGTGTATTTTAAATTATGAGTCACACAATCGCACTGGTAGATGATGATAGAAACATACTTACTAGCATAAGTATGGCTTTGGAAAATGAAGGATTTAAAGTTCAAACTTATATTGATGCAGAAAATGCGCTAATAGGAATAAGTAGAAATCCGCCAGATTTAGCAGTCATAGATATTAAAATGCCGAGAATGGACGGAGAAGAATTACTTAGGAGATTAAGAAAAAAAACAACAATACCTATATTATTTTTGACTTCAAAAGATGAAGAAGTTGATGAATTGTTAGGATTAAAACTTGGAGCTGATGATTTTATTAAAAAATCCGGAGGTTTTTCCATCAAAGTTCTTATTGAAAGAATAAGAGTTCAGTTAAGAAATAAAACGGACAATATGAATGATTCCAAAAATCTTATTAAACATGGTAGACTTGTACTAGATCCTTCACAGCTTGAATGTGAGTGGAATGGAAAATCTCTTCCAGAAAAACTCACAACAACAGAATTTTTAATTGTTAAAGAGCTTGCTAAAAGACCAGGAATAATCAAGGAAAGAGCACAATTAATGGATATAGCATACAAAGATAATAATGATATAGAGGATAGAACTATAGACAGCCACGTGAAAAGAATTAGAAAAAAATTTAAAAAAGTGGATCAAAATTTTTCAGCAATAGAAACAAGATATGGCAGTGGATATAGGTGGAATGTTAGTTAATGAAATCTAATTTTTTTAGTTCTAGTTCAATTCTAAAAAAATTTTTAGTTTTTAATTTAATTGTTTTTTTAGTTCTGGGCATTTTTACTTATCTGTATCTTAACGCTATAAAGCCCAATTTAGTTAAAAATAGGTCTGATCAGCATGAAACAATTATAAATAATACAACCGACCATATTAATAGACTTAATATTGAATTTACAAAAGAAAGTGCTACAGAATTTTTATTATCTACAAGATTTTTATTTCAAAATTTGGATCGTGTTCAGCTGTATGATTTAAATTCAAACTTGTTAGCAGATACTGATACTTTAGATTTAGCCCAAGATATTTTTGTTCGTAGTCAAAATGTTCAAGAAACATCAATTAATAAATCTGAAGAGGACATAAATATTGGCGAAGATTCAAAAACTAATCAAACGACAACTTTTAATACAGAAAGTTATGTCAGAAAATATTCTGAACAAAAAAATGTTAATGATAAATTGGTAATTGGTGAATCAATTAATAATAATTTTTATGTTATGACTATGAATTTAGTTAAGTTTGACGGAAAAAATAAGGGTTATATTATTGTTTCAGAAATTGCAAACGACATATTGGTTGCAGTTGATGAAAGAAAAAATTTTATA
>Ga0187827_10003428_pt1 | contig 20497 bp, 17 predicted proteins | sample ETNtaG_39_FD_167969 | JGI IMG/M metagenome (GOLD analysis project Ga0187827, IMG submission 167969) | Marine microbial and viral communities from oxygen minimum zone, Eastern Pacific Ocean - ETNP2014_SV_150_PacBio MetaG (Illumina Assembly) | ecosystem: Environmental > Aquatic > Marine > Hypoxic... | reverse complement strand
ATATACTATCAACTAGCGTACATATATTTAAATCTTGAACTTCTACAGAATACCAGTTGGCTGAAAGATTAGTTGCAGTAGATGTAGTTTGCGAAATAGGTGTCCACACATAAGAGTATGGTGAAACGCCTCCATTTACAGTGGCTGTTGCTTGCCCATCTCCTGCGCCACAATTTTCCATTACAGAAGTCATTTGTACTGTTAAAACAGGTGGTTCAATAAGAGTTATAGTACCCTGAGTAGTACAACCATTTCCATCAATTGCATCCACAGTAAGTAAATTATTGGCAGCACATTGTCCATTAAAATTGGAAGATGCTTGAAAAGGACCGCCATTTAACGAATATAAATATGGCGGAGTACCACCGCTAGGTGTAATTTGAATACCTGCAGTACAATCACCATTACAAGCTACATCAAAGCCGTTATAAAGCATAGATGTTGTTGAATTTACCGAAATAGAAAAGGAGTTTGACTCGGTTATTATGAAGGGGATAATCGTATCACAAAGATTAGAATCTGTAATTGTTACACTATACGTACCAGCAGATAAACTGTCAATAAAATTACCTGTACTGCCATCAAACCAAAGGTATGTATATGGCGCTACTCCTCCTGTTACAGAAAAAATAGTTACTATCCCATCACTTCCTCCATTACAACTAACTGGAGTAGTATTAATAATTGCTGATAATGCTGCTGGTTCAGTAATAGAAAATGATAAATTAGTATCACAAAGATTAATATCTCTAACTACAACACTATAAGAACCTGCAGTTAAGTTGTTTAAATCTTGAGTTGGTGGCCCATTACTCCAAGTATAAGTGTATGGAGTAGTTCCTCCATTAACACTTAAGTTAATACTTCCTGTTGCATTCCCATTACATAGAATATTTGTAGCCATTGAGTTAATAGACAGAGGAGGAGGGCTTTGTATTACAAGTGTGTCTGTTACTTCACAAAGATTTGAATCCCTATAATATATTATATAACTTCCTGCCACTAATGATCCAAAGATAGATACGGTTGAATAAGGGCCTCCATTAATTGCAAACTCATAAGGAGAAATTCCACCAGAATTTACTTGTGAAGTAATCACACCATCACTACCACCAAAACAGCTAATATCCTGCCCATTATAGTTGGAGGAAATGATAGAACTTCCCATTAATTCCGGAGGGGAAATAATGGTTTGATTTTTAGTTTTTGTACAGCCATTCGCATCTGTTACTACTACTTGATATACTCCTTCTGGAACATTTAAAAAGTCAATATCATTAGCTGTAATTGGCATACTTGCTCCACCATTTAATGTCACGGTATAAGGAGGAGTTCCTCCAAAAACATTTAAATGCAAATTAGCTATACTATCCCCAAAACACAAACTAGGATTAGTTATGCTAAAAGTCGCCATAATATCTGGAGGCTGTGTTATATTAATAAATGCTTGTGTAATACAACCTCCAGTAAGAGTATCGGTTACCGTAACCCTGTAACTATTTGCCGGTAGCAATATGAATGTCGCAGTATCATAAGTAGTTTGTGTACTTAATTGATACCAATTCCCAAATATTTCATACTCTAATAAATAAACATACCAACCACCACCACCAATGGTAACGACATCTATAGTGGCATAATCACCAAAACAATTAATAGTATCGGTTAATACGATTGATGCACTACATTGTGCATTGGTATTTTTAGAGCCTAACAATCCTACGATTAGACCAAAACAAATTATAATAATCTTTCTATTCATAAGCATAAATTATTCCTTTATTAAAGTTTTGCAAGATACAAATAAATTAAATATTGGCTTAAATAGGTTTTAGAATATTTTTTAGCACACTTATACGGTTTTATAAAGGGAAATATCATCTGCTTTTTTAGGTTTTTTTTCAGCTTCTTTTTTTTATCTATTTTCGCAAAATTAAATTAGCAAAATATAAATGAAAATCGCATTTATTGGTTCAAGAGGTATTCCTGCAAATTATGGTGGCTTTGAAACTTTTGTGGAAGAGCTTTCCGTAGGACTATCAAAAAACTACAACTATAGTGTTGTTGTGGTTGGGGATGTTCATCAAAAAGAGCAATTAAAAAATATTTCAAAATATAATGGCGTAGAGATTGGATATTCTAAATATTCGAAATCAAATCAAACTATCAGATTTTACCTAGATTCTATGCTTAAAGTATGGGGTGCTGATGTTATTTATAGTTGTGGGGTAGGAAATGCATTCTTTCTATTTTTACCATTTATATTTGGGAAAAAGTTTGTCACCAATCCTGATGGAATTGGCTGGAAAAGATTAAAATGGTCTGATAATGGCAAAAAGATTCTTAAATTTATGTTTTATTTATCAGCAAAGCTTAGCCCCTATATTGTTGCTGATTCGGTTGGTGTTGAGAAAGTGTTCCGTGAGAAGTTTAATAGAAAAAAGAATATTAACACTATAGAATATGGCGCTTATATTAACAAAACGATTGACAAAAAATCAGAGAAAGTTCAAGAGATTCTAGAAAGGTATAAGCTAAATTCTAATCAATATCATTTGGTTGTAAGTAGATTAGAGCCAGAAAATAATCTTGATATTATTATTGAAGGATATCTTATGGGAGATCATAAACATTCTCTAATTATTGTAGGCAATATTATAGAAACGGTTTTTGTTGATAGTCTTTTAAAGTTATCAAGCGATAAAGTAATCTTCACTGGAGGGATTTATAATAAATTTGATCTAGAAGTTGTTAGATCAAATGCATTGTCTTATTTGCATGGACATTCAGTTGGAGGGACAAATCCTTCATTGCTAGAAGCTATGGCATCTAAGAATATTTGTATTTGCCATGATAACGAATTCAACAAAGGTGTGGTAGGAAATTCAGGTTTTTATTTTAAAACAAAACAAGATGTCTCTAATATTATTTCAGAAATTGAAAATAATGATTTTTCAATTTATAAGAATGAAGTATTTGAGAAAGTAAATAGTCATTTTAATTGGGATAATATTGTAAAATTATATGCTAATTATTTTAAGAAAATAGTTAAATAATGTTGCCAAATTTTTTAATAGTCGGGGCTTCTAAATGTGGGACAACAGCTTTGTATTATTACTTAAAGCAACATCCGGAGATCTCATTTCCTGATTTAAAAGAGCCAAAGTATTTTAGTTCTATTAACGAGAAATTTCCTCACAAAGGGATTGGTGATACATCAGTTGATAAGTATGCAGTTAAATCATTTAACGAATACTGTGCATTGTTTGATAATATTGAAAATATAAGAGTTGGAGAAGCAAGTCCAGATACAATTTATTATCACGAGAGAACATCAGAAAGAATAAAAGAAACATTGGGAGACATACCAATTATTATTATTTTGAGGGAGCCTGTAAAAAGAGCCTTTTCAGCTTATATGTACCTTAAACGCGATAGTAGAGAAAAGCTATCATTCATAGATGGATTAATGGCTGAGGAAAAGAGATTGAGTGATAATTGGGATTTTATTTGGGGATATAAGAGATGTGGACTTTATCACGACCAAATAAAATCATTTATGGATAAGTTCACAAATGTTAAAATTGTATTGCAAGAAGAATTGAAAAATCAAACAACAACTATTTTAGAAGATATTTATTCTTTTCTCAATGTGGATGTAACGTTTAAAACGGATGCATCTATTAACCATAATGAATCAGGCATTCCGAATAATTGGATTTCAAAATTTTTATTAAGTAGAAATAATATTGTTTCAACAGCTATTCGTGAAATTATGAAGAAATTAATTCCTAGAAATTTATTGGAAAAAGTTGCTAGTAAATCATTAGATAAGGCTGTGATATCAGATAAAGAGATAGAATATCTAAAACCTTATTTTTATGACGACATTTGTAAGCTCGAAAAGTTAATAGATAAAGATTTATCTTTCTGGAAATAATATGGAATTAAGAAAAGCAAATATTGACATAGAGTTTGAAAAGTGGAATGAGGTTGTTCTTAATTCTCCTGATTTTTATACAATTGCTCATAATCCTTCTTTATTAATTTTTCTTGAAAACACATTAGAATGGACAGGAGATAGCTTTTTTATTATTGATGATAATGAAATAGTTGGAGTGTATCAGCACTCTTACCCTAATGATAATAAGTCAGTTTCAATGCCTCATTTTTCATATGGAGGTATTATCAGAAAAAACAATAAGTATGCTGTAATAGAAATTTTTAATCAGATAAAAAGCTCATTACCGGAATCCTTTGAAATAAGAGAGTTTAAACCGTATACTGATTTTTACAATGATGATAAAGTAGCTGCATTCTTAGATTTAGAAGAAACTGCAGATGCTCAGCTAGCAACTTTCAAATCTAATCATAGAAGAAAGATAAAAAAAGCATACAAGAATAATTTAAGAGTAGTTATTGAATCAACAGAGGAATCAATGGCAGAGTTTTATAAAATTTACACAAAAAACATGTTGCGTTTGGGCTCCCCCTCTTTATCAAAAAGATTTTTCTTGAACTTATTAAAGCATTATTCCTATGGCGAGATAAAAGTATTTTTAGTTTGTAAAGATGATGAAGTTATTGGAGGAGCTGTTGTCCTTTCATATAATGATTTTGTTGAGGATTGTTGGTTTTCTACTTTAAGTAAGTATAATTATCTTTACACTAGTGTTCTGCTGTATTGGGAGATGATAAAGTTTTCTATTGAGCAAAATAAAAAAAAATTCTCATTTGGCAGAAGTACAAAAGATAGTTCGTTATTAAATTTTAAGAGACAATGGAAGCCAATAGAGAAGCAACTATTTTTCTCATACTCAGAAGAACAAAAAGTAAGTTTAAAGAAAATGACTTTTTTAACTAAATTATGGAAACTGTTACCATTAAGAGTTGCTAATTTTATTGGACCTAATATTGCAGAAAAATTATATTAAATGAGGGTATTAACTTTTGATATTGAAGATTGGTTTCATATTCTTCAGGAATATCCTAATGACATCTTAGATAAATGGGATAATTATGAGGTTAGGATTCATAAAGGTATGGACAGAATTTTTAAAGTACTTGATGATAATGATATCAGAGCTACCTTTTTTATTGTAGGATATATTGCCAGGAAACATCCTGAGGTCATAAAAAGAATACATGATTTAGGTTATGAAGTAGCAGCACATTCTGATATGCATAAAGTTGCTTATAAACAATCCAGAAAGGAGTATAAACAAGATTTATTTAATTGTATTAATAGCATTGAGAATATAGTAGGTGAGAAGGTTATTTCCTACAGAGCTCCCGGGTTTTCAATAAAAAAACAAAATGTTTGGGCATTTGAAGTGTTAAATGAATTAGGGATTAAGTATGACGCCTCTATTTTCCCTGCACCAAGAGAAGACGGAGGTTTTGATGATTTTTCAGAGAGCACTCCTTCAATTATAAAATATAATGGGATGAAGATAAAAGAATTCCCAATGAGTATAAATACGGTTTTTGGAAGAAAATTCACCGTAACGGGGGGTGGTTACTTTAGGTTTTTTCCTTATAGATTGATGAAGAAAATGTTAAAAAAAGCTGATTATACAATGACCTATTTCCATCCAAGAGACTTTGATCCAAATCAACCAATGCTAGATGGATTGTCACTAAGAAGAAAGTTTAAATCTTATTATAATTTATCAAACTCCTACACTAAACTAAAACAATTGATTTATGATTTTGATTTTATTGATTTGAGAGACGCAGCTATATTAGTGGACTGGGATAATGTGCCTATTGTTGATTTAAGTCATTATTCAGACAATAAATAAATCAGATGCAATTCTGTCGGCAAAAATCTGACCTTTTTTTGTAAGCGTAAATACTTTTTCTTTTTGTTTAACATAAGTTTTCTGTTCCCATTTTTTCACTTCTTTTAAAAACCGCGTTTTCCTTTTTTCACCGAATCGGTCTTTAATTATTTCTGAATTTACACCCCAAATTATCCTAAGTGAAGTAAAAATATATTCATTGTATTTCTGATTTTTTGTGAGTTTTTCTACTTCAAAATAATTTTCTCCCTTTCTAATTTTCTGTATATATTGTTTGTTGGAAGACACATTCCAGCTTCTGCTTTCTCCATTGTAGGAATGTGCGGAAGGACCAATTCCCAAATAATGTTTACTTTGCCAATAAGCAGTATTGTGTTTGGAGAAATACCCATTTTTCCCAAAGTTAGAAATTTCATAATGGATAAAACCATGTTCATCAGCAGCAGCAACTAATAGCTTGAATTGATTAATAATCAACTCGTCTTTCAATGGTTTAATTTTATTTGTGTTTATTAAATGTTTAAGAATAGTCTTATTCTCAATAGTTAGTGCGTAAGCAGAAAAATGTTGAATATTATAGTCAAATATTTTTTTCAAATTCTTTTTCCAGTCAACAGAGGTTTGATTAGGTAACCCATATATTAAATCAATAGTTATATTATCAAAACCAACTTTCTGAGCCATCTTGACGCTTCTTTTAGCTTGATTCCCATTGTGTGAGCGATTCATCCATTTCAATTCCTTATCATTAAAAGATTGAATTCCAATACTTAATCTGTTTATCCCAATCTTTTTCAATGAAATAAGTTTTTCTTTATTTAAATCATCTGGATTGCATTCTAAAGTAATTTCAGCATTTTTATTTACCGAGTAATGTTTATTGATAGTCTTAAGTAATCCTTGAATTTCAGTTATTGATAGAATTGAAGGTGTGCCCCCTCCAAAATATATAGTTTCAATTTCTTTTGTTTCAATATAATTTACCCTTCCAATAATTTCTATTTGCATACATTTAAGCATCTCAACCTTGTCTTTTTTTGAAATTCTGAAATGAAAATTACAATAACTACACTTCTGTTTACAGTAGGGAATATGAATATAAATGCCTGCCAAAATATTTTTTATGAAACTTTGGCAAATATAAAAAAGGAATTACTTTTGCGGCTATTAATAATTAATCTAAATAAAAATAAAATGAAAAAAAGAGTTTTAATCTTAATGACGGTTGCATTAGGGACAAGTTTAATGGCGCAAAATAGTGCTGAAAAAATTATTGCAGGGAATCCTGGCCTGCATATTGGTGGGTACGGGCAAATTGATTTTAATTTAAACGAAAGAGATGGAACAATTCACAACAATGGTAAGCTGGATGTGCATAGGTTAGTTACTTTTTTGGGATATAACTTTAATGAAAAAGCTTCATTCGTTTCTGAATTAGAATTTGAACATGTTTCTGAAGTTTATGTTGAGCAAGCATTCTTAGATTACAAGATCAAGAATAATTTATCTATTAATGCAGGTTTAATGCTCATTCCAATGGGTATTCAGAATTTATATCATGAGCCACCAACTTTTAATGGTGTTGAGAGAACAAATGTGGATAAATACATAATCCCTACTACCTGGAGAGAAATGGGAATTGGTTTAAGCGGTAGAAGCATAGAACATTCAATAAGCTATCAAGCTATGTTGGTAAATGGGTTTAATGGATATAATGATGGAGGAGTATTTAGCGGGAAAAGTGGATTAAGAAGTGGAAGACAAAAAGGAGCAGAGTCTTATATTACTTATCCTGATTTTGCAGCAAGAGTTTCTTATTATGGGGCTCCAGGTTTAAATCTTGGATTTTCTTCTTATTTAGGCGATTCAGAAAGTAAAGCTTATGATGGATTAGATTTATCAGATGATGCAGTTGTCGCATCTGCAGATTCTACTATTATTGGAATTCAAATGATTGGAATTGATGCGCGATATAATAAAGGAGCCTTACAATTAACAGGCCAATATATTATTGCTGAATTATCAAATACTGACCAGTATAATGGATTTACAGGAAAAGATTTAGGCAGCAAGTTAACAGGATACTATTATGAAGTAGGATATAATTTAATGAATGGAATTATTCCTTCTATTTCAAGTGATTCAGAAGAGTTAATTGCTTTTGCAAGATATGAGAATTACAATACTCATGCTGAGGTTGAAGGCATTGCCATTAATGATGCATATAATAGAACAGAAATGACTTTTGGATTAGGATTTAAAGTTGCTCAAGGTGCTGTATTTAAAGCAGACTATCAAATTAAATCTAATGCTAGTTCTGATGAAAAGAAAGGTCAATTTAATTTAGGAGTAGGTATTTGGTTTTAGATTTTAGTTAATATCAGTGGATTTTAAACCTCATATAACTAAGGCTATAACTTTAATGGTTGTCGCCTTACTCTTTCTCTCGTTTAAAGCTTCTTATTGGGAATTTGATAAAAAATATATTGTAAAAATTCAAAAATCTATAGATGAACTATTTGGCAGAAATTCCTATAATTTTGAAGAATTTAAAAACTTTCAAGAAGCTTTTTACACTATAAAAGAAGCAGATGTTGTATTGGGATATTTTGTTGTTGCAAAGGCTCCTTCAAAATTTCATCAATTTGATTATTACATTGTTTTTGATGCAAAAACAGAAATCTTAAAAATTGAAGTTTTGAACTATAGGGAAAACTATGGTGCAGAAATATGCAATAAAAACTGGTTGAAACAATTCGTTAGGCTGCCCACTGAAAACTATGCAAAATATAATAGAATGGTAGATGGAATCTCTGGAGCTACTCTATCGGCAAATAATTTGAAACAAGACGTTTTCAGACTTAGTAAACTTTTAAAGAGCCATATTTCTGCTAAAAGATGATTTTAATCATATATACTCCATAAAATTGACTTATTTTTGCCGTCAATTATTAAATAATGAAAAACCTTCTTTTTACTTTTTTTTGTTTCTCTTCTTTTATGTGTTTCTCACAAGAAAAAAAAGATAGTATTCTTTTTGAAAAGAAAGTGAAAGAAGTCATAATCTCTGCTACAAAATCATCTAAGTCCTTGGAAAAATTACCTCTTCCAGGAAGCATAATTAATAAACAAGAAATTACAGAGACATCATCTAATAAATTGGATGAAGTCATTGAAAAACAAACAGGAATAGTTAGTGTGCCTACAAGAACAGGTGCTAAGGGCTTGCAAATGCAAGGGTTAGACGCTTCTTACACTGCAATTTTACTGGATGGTTGTCCAATGGTTGGCAGATCTTTTGGTGCATTAGACTTAAACCGAATTTCTCTTGCTGATATTGAAAAAATTGAAATTATCAGAGGAGCTTCCTCTTCTTTATATGGATCAAATGCTTTGGGCGGGGTTATAAATCTAATCAGTAAAGATAAAGTAAAGGATGGTGAAAATATGGAGTTCGGTATGAAATACGGCACTAATAATAGTTTTAATACGAATGTGCTTTATCTTTATAAAAAAGGCCGACTGCAACTTTCTAATTCTTTAGATTATTATAAAACAGATGGATATGATTTAATAGATTCTGATTTGCTAAATACTATCAATCCTTTTAGCAATTATTCTTTTCGTTCGAAAATAAAATATGATTTAACAAATAAAATCATCTTGAAAGCTAACACAAGATATTTCTTACAAGAACAAGAAAACTCAGCTGAACAAGGAAACAACCTTTTGGAAGGTAAAAGCAATATTAATGAATGGAATGCGGGAGCTTCTCTAAATTATTTAATGTTTAATGATTTTTCTTCAGAAGCTGAAATTTATACTACTAACTATAAAACAGATGAATTTTTAGAAAATCTCAACGGAAGTTTGTTTGATGAGAATTATTTTGATCATACCTTACTGCAATCCGAAATAAAAAATAAATTTAACTTAAAAAAGATGAATGGAATTGTCGGGTTTGGTATGGCAAAAGAAAAATTAGAGCGCAAGGATTTTTCTAGTATTGCCAAGCAAGATTTGAAATTTATCTACGGCCAGCTAGATTACACTGCTTTTGGAAGCATTGATATTATTGCCGGAAGCAGATATGACAACTATACTAATTACGATCCTGAAATTTCTAACAAGCTAGCTTTAGGATTCCCTATCTCAAAACAAATTAAATATATCAGCTCTATAGGGACTGGTTTTAAAATCCCTGATTTCAGACAAAGATATTTCGATTTCACCAATTCCACGATTGGTTATACTGTTTTAGGTAGGGAGGTGGCTTTTGATGTGTTAACCGAGATGGAAAAGGATGCTATGTTGCAAAATATTTTTATCCCCATCTCAGAAATAAATTCTCCGTTAAAATCCGAGACTTCATTAAACATAAATATTGGAATTAAATTTAATCCTAATGATAAAGTATCATTTGATATCAACTTATTTAAAAATGAAGTTAAAAATTTAATTGAAGCGCAAATGGTTGCAACTAAAACAAATAGTTTGCCTGTTTTTAGTTATTTCAACCTCAATCAAATAGAAACGAAAGGATTAGAATTTAATACTAGTTTTCGCCCAAATACTAAATTGGAGATAAAAGCAGGCTACCAATTACTATATGCCTATGATATGGATGTAAAGGATAGGTTTGAAAATGGAGATATGTATGCTAAAGATTTGCAAACATTAGAAAGTTTTAAGTTGAGCAAAGAAGATTATTTTGGGCTTTTTAACCGCTCCAGACATATGGGGAATCTGAAGCTTTTTTATAATTTAAATGAAAAAATAGATTTACACACTATCATTACCTATAGAAGCAAATACGCTCTAAATGATTCAAACGGAAATGACATTTTAGATAGCTACGATCGGTTTGTTGAAGGATATGCTTTATGTGATGTAGGGGTTGCCCATCACACGTCTTCTTTAAGGTCTATTCAATTAGGAGTGAAAAATGTCTTTGGATTTACAAATCCAGAATACATTAGTAATATATCTGGAAGATTATATTACTTTCAAATTAAAATAAATATTAATAATTAACAAAAATGAAAACAAAAATGAAAACAAAAGTTTTTCTTTCTTTTCTTGCAATTGCATTTGCATTTGCGGGATGCAAGAAAGATTCTACTGATCCAGAAACAGTAATAACAGCTACAATTACTGAATTAGATGCTCAGGCATCAGTTACACCAAACCCGCCTCCAGCACCCCCAACTATTACTGGAGAGTACACTAAATTTAGCTTTGCAGAAGGCGGGGTGGTTGAAGGTGATAATTGGGATGTTGCCTTTAGATCAACAAGTATTATTGTAAATGGCGGTGTGGCTTCTGATTCATCTCAACCAAGCAGGACAGGTCATGCTGCGGTTTATTTGATAGATGGGACAATGGCAGAGATTACTTCAGTAGATGAAGCATTGTTAATGCAAGACAATTCTAATGTAACGGCTATAATTGATGATATGGGGTATCAGCAAATGGGGTGGTGTGTTTATGATCAAACAACTAATATTATTTCACCAATCGCTGGTAAAATATTAGTCTTTAGAACACATGATAATAAGTATGCAAAAGTTGAGATTCTGAATTTTTATGATTCAACTATGTCAAACATTTATGGCGGTTTTTATACATTTAACTATGTGTACCAATCTGAAGAAGGAAATTTAACTTTTGAATAAATCATCTTCATGAAGGTAAGAATAGAAAAAGCATCCAAATTGGATGCTTTTTCTATTTTTGCGAAAATGAAAAAAGATTATTTTTCACATCTTAGCCCTGAGGAAAAAAATATCCTAAAAGATAAAGGAACAGAAACCCCTTTTTCAGGGGAATACAATGATTTTTTTGAAGTAGGAATATTTGTTTGTAGAGCATGCGACTCCCCACTTTATGAATCCAATACAAAATTTGATTCAGGATGTGGATGGCCATCTTTTGATGAGGAATTAGAGGGGTCCATTGTTCGTTATGAAGATTTAAGTGGCGGTAGAGTTAGAATAGAAATTTGTTGCAGAAAATGTGATGGGCATTTAGGACATGTTTTTAAGGGAGAACAAATCACAGCAAAAAACACCAGGCATTGCGTGAATTCCTTGAGCATCAAATTTATTGCTCACAATCATTTGGAAGAAGCTACTTTTGGGGCTGGTTGTTTTTGGCATGTTGAAAAACTTTTTAGGGGAACTAAAGGGGTCTATCTTGCTAATTCTGGTTATATGGGTGGAGACACTTTAAATCCAACTTACAAAGAAATCTGTATGGGTGACACAAATCATGCTGAAGTAGTTCATTTGTGTTTTAATCCTGATGTAATTTCCTATAATACTCTACTAAATATCTTTTGGAAAAATCACAATCCAACAACCTTAAACAGACAAGGCGTTGATGAAGGGACACAATATCGATCAATTGTTTTTTACCATTCAAATAGTCAAAAAGAAATTTTCGAAAAATCAATATTAGAACAATCAAAGAATTGGGAAAATCAAATTGTAACGCAACTATTTCCTGCTACAACTTTTTATAGGGCTGAGGAATATCATCAGAATTATCTTAACAAAAACAATTTAGGTAGTTGTGGTTTATGATTTTTTTGGCAGGGAGATGCAAAAAGTAGTCCCCTCTCCTTCTACTGATTTTTTTACAAAAATCTTACCTTTATGGTATTCTTCTATTATTCGTTTAGAAAGAGAAAGCCCTAATCCCCACCCTCTCTTTTTAGAAGAAACTCCAGGTTTAAAAATGGAATCCAGAATGTTTGGTTCAATCCCCCTTCCAGTATCTTGAATGTGAATTTTCACATTACTTTCTTCATCTAAAATATGAATTAATATTTTACCTTCTCCTTTCATGGCGTCTACAGCATTTTTGCAAATATTCTCAATTACCCAATGTAAAAGGACTTGGCTTACCGCAACTAACGTTTCTGTTTTCTTAAAGCGAACTTCCATCTTTACTTTATCAGGAAATCGAGATTGTAAATAGGCTATCGCTTCCTCTACTAGACTAACAATATTCACATTTTCCAGAGTTGGTTTCGATCCAATTTTTGAAAACCGATCGGTTATAGTTTCCAGCCTAATTACATCTTTTTCCATATCCAACACCATGTCTTTTGTCTCTTTTTTTGACTTTAATAATTCCACCCAAGCCATAAGCGAAGAAAGAGGGGTTCCCAACTGATGAGCAGTTTCTTTTGCCATGCCAGCCCACACCTGATTTTGCTCTGCTTTTCTGGAAGATGAAAACGCTAAATAAGCAATAAACATAAAAAGAGAAATAAGCCCTAACTGAAACATAGGATAATAACGTAGCCGAGTAAGTAAAATGGAGTCTTTATAATACAAACGCTGCTTGTAATCTTCATAAACATGAATTTCAATCGGCTCATTTTGCTCTTTCATAATAGTCAATTGTTTTTGCAAATATTCATCTGTAATTTTTTTTTCCTTTTTTACCCCCAACCGAATTAAAAGACTATCTGTTTTTGTAAGTTTTTTAAAATTTCTGTAGTTAAGAATACTATCATTTTCATCAGCTAAAATGATAGGAATATTTGTGTTTGATTCCATTACTTTTATTGCTAAAGAAAAATTGCCATCATCTGATATGTTTACCATCTGATTAGTGGCATATGCCCAAATTTCTATTTTCTTTTTTTCTTCATAAGCCAATAATTTTACCAAAGAGTTAGTGACAAAAAGGGATGAAATCCCAATGATAATGGCAAAAATTAAAAGCCAAAATTTCCAAGTTTTTTTTCTGTTATAAATATTCATCTTTTTTATTTTTATCCTTCATCTTTCCATTCCAAAATAATATCTGGAGACTTTTCTTCTTGGGGTTTAGTGCTGTCAGATTTTTGATTTAAGACATCCTCTTTTATTATCGTTTTTATTTCTTCTGCTTGCTTTTTTACTTCCGTTTTTATCTTTTCTTTTATCTTTATTTTATCAAAATAAATATTCGGATTATCTGCTGTCCCATCCATTCTGAGATACAAAGTTGTACGCCCAAGCCCATCATTTTTTACAACTCCAAGCTCATTATCTAAATTTTTATTTTTACTTCTAGCTTTCTTTGAAATCAGCTCTGAAAGCAACAATCTAACTTGGTAATCAATCTCATTATCAAAACTATGCGTGCCTGAAATAAACATGCTAAGTGCAGTTGATTTTATTTCCATGGATGGAATATTGATGTTATTGTGTTCAATTCTGATATTGTTTTCAAGTGTCGAGAATTTTACGTTTTTTAATTCTTCAACGCTAACATAAGAAGATAAACTCAGAAGTGGCGAAAATTCTGCCAATTCTCCTTTATTTATTATTAAGTGTGAGCTCAACCGTAATTTGTTTGGGTCAAATTCAAAGCCAGGATTCCAACTCGATTGCAATTGAATATCGGCTGTGCCCTCCCCTTTTATATGTTTATCCTGAATAAATTCTTGTCCAAAATTTTGAAAAGCAGAAAACAAATTTCTGATATTTATTTTTTCCAAATGAGCTGATGTAAACAATTTAAGATAATTGTAAGGCCTTTCGTGAAATTTTACTTCCCCTGTAATTTCTCCATTTAAAGTATTCATTTTTACATCCTTTGCCTTTAAAGTATAATTGCTGTATTCAATCTTGGCATCAATATTCTCAGCAACAAAATACTGATAACTGAGTTGTTGAATATTTGTTTTTAAATTTACTTCAATCCAATTTGGTAGGGTAGAAGTTGATTTTCCTTCTGACATTTCTTTAAGTGTCATCAGCTCATCAAATTTTACATATACTGATTGCATATTCCCTTCCACTACTATTTTAGGTGCGGAGGCCAAAAGGTAAGGAATAAAATTTGTAATTGTTCCGTCAAATTTAATGTCGCTATCGGATATGATAATCTCACTATTTTCTATAATTATTTTGTTATCCTTTATTTGACAGCTCATTGCAGGAGTACCAAATAGTAATGGAAATTTTTTATACTGAAATTCTACATCTTTTAATTGTAAATCGCTTTGATGAATTGATGAAAGAAAATTGTCTTTCATTTTTTCTGAAAAAGACAAAAGTCCATTGTATTTTGTTTTTGCAATAAGTGTACCTTTCATATTAAAAAATGGCGTGCTATTAAACTGGTGATTTACCTCTGCCAAATCCAGATTAGAATTGATATCTATACTAAGATAATAGTTGTTTAAATTACTCACCATAAAAGAAGCTGCTAGTGTTCCGTTTCCTGTTTTGGCACTGCATTTTTCTGCCTTTATTATAGTGCTTTCAAAATTATTGCTTTTGCCATTATCGATATTACCACTAAGGGAAACTGCTGTAAGTTTAAAAGGATTTTCTTTCAAATTGAAAAGTCCTTTTGTTATAGAAAAATCCATATTAAAATGTGGGCTTTCCGTTTTGCTTATCACACCATTTATGATTCCTCTGCAACTTAAATCCCCAGTAGCTAAAAATGAACTGCACACAGATTTGAACTTTTCTGGCATATGCATAAGCACGCTTTTCAATCTTTGATTATCTGCTGAAATATTCAAATTTACACGCTTTCCTTTTATCTCCCCATCCAATTTAAATTGCACATCTTCAATAAAAATATTAGAATTTTGGATGAAGAATATGCTGTCTGAAATGGCAAAATTTGCATCAATTTTTGTATTTTTTTTCTGGATATAGTCTGTATTGCCTATCAATAAATTTTGCATAAACATATCCCCTTTTACCAAAAAGTTAGATGGGTTTCCCTGCTCAAATTGCACTAACAATATGCCTGTTTTTGCCCCAATAGCAACCTTTTTTTTTAAGTGAGAATAGCTAAGGCTGGACTCTTTAAAATAAATTTGTTCTATACGTACTTTTTCTTGATTCTCCTCTTGGGGTTTGAAAATTTTATAATTTGAGAGGCCGTTTATATCATACTTAATATGTAGTTTGCTGCCAACTAAAACTATTTTATTGATGTGCTGATTTTTAGAAAGCAAATTAAAAATATTGAATTGCAAATACCCATGTTGGGCATACAATAAGGTGTCGTTTATATTTGGCTCTTTTTCCATTATTAGTACATCTGTAAGTTTAACAGAGGCGTAAGGAAAATTTTCAAAAACTGAAAAAATTATCTCTTTTACTTCTATTTCAGTAATCAATTTTTCTTTAATATTTTTTAGCATTAGTTGCTCAATTTTTTCGCCATACAAAAAAGTAAATCCAATGCCAAGCAGTATTACAGAGAACACTCCCAAGAAAATAATACTAATTATTTTTTTAATCCATTTCATTACAAAGGCAAAATATAAATAGGAATAACGAATTTTTGGAGCAAAAGAATATACATCTTATATTCTTTTTAGGAGATTTATTTCCTCATTGCTTAGGAATCTGTGTCGTTTTCTGGGTAAATCTTTTTTGCTTAATCCAGCAAAAAATACTCTATCAATTCTTTGAACTTTATAGCCAATTTGCTCAAAAATAAGATTTACCATTTTTATTCCCCCCATAGAGATTTCAAGACCAATTTCATTTTTATCTTTTCCACTTATGTAGGAAGCTGAATCGATTGGGGCTTTTTTCCCATGAATTGAAACCCCATCTTGCAATTTTTTCAAATCGATTGATTTTAGTTTTTTATCCAATTCTAAATGATAAATTTCTTTGATTCTTTTTTGAGGATTAGATAGTTTTTTGGTTAGCTGATCATCATTGGTGAAAAGCAATAATCCAGTTGAGTTTTTGCCCAAACGTCCAATAGGCATAATAATTTCCTTGCACGCCCCAACTATTAATTCTCGAACTGTTCTTTTCTTGGTACTGTCATCCATTCTTCCACTATAATTCTTTGGTTTGTTTAGCAGCAAATACCTTGTAGGTTCCGATTTTATTCTGGCATCATTAAATTTTACCTCATCTGCCGGCTGTAGTTTGTAGCCCATTTGGGTAATTACTTTTCCATTTACTTTTACTACTCCCGCTTCAATAAATTTATCTGCTTCCCTACGACTACATATGCCGGCTTTGGCTATATATCTATTAAGCCGCATCAAACCATCTTCTGATTTCTTTTTTTCGTTTTGTCTTTTTCTGAAAGTTGATTTCCCCCTTTTTGGCATTATTAAAAATTTTGGCAAAGATAGAAAACTAAAAGTGTTAAAAAACATCTTTAAAGTGTTCTATTTTAGCTTTTTGTGTGCCAAGAATTACGCTAATTACATCAAAGCGAATTTCATAGTCCAAATCTTTTTGCTCTAAATATCCCTCAGCTGCCGATTTGAAAAGTGCTTGTTTTTTTTCAGTAACAAAAGTTTGTGGCTCTCCAAACAAATTATTTGCCCTTGTTTTTACTTCTACAAAAACCAGAAAATCATTATTTTTTGCAATAATATCAACCTCTGCTTTTTGAAATCGCCAATTTGTTTCTAGGATTTTATAGTCCAAATTGCTGAGATACTTTTGTGCGATTTGTTCACCCTCTACTCCTTTTTTATTGTGCTCTGCCAAAATCTTAATTTTATTGTAAATATAGATTTATTATCTTTGCAAAAAATGAAAAAAGCAATACTAATATCTTTTATTTTTTGTTCTGTTTTTTCTTTTGGGCAAACTCTTTATAATCCGCAAGATTTATATGATAGCCCTGGAGGATTGTTTGATAAAGATTCTCTAAGGGATATATATATTAGTTTTCAAGATCCTAATTATCATAATTATTTAGTTAACTCATGGTATTATAACCCAGATGAAAGAATCCCTGCTATAGTAACTTTAAATGGGGTAGTTCATGATAGTGTAGGGATTAGATATAAAGGAAATTCAACTTTCTGTCTGCCAAATGATAATCTCAACCCTAAAGTTCCATATAATATTGATATGAATTATTGGATATCTGGACAAAAATTATTAGACTATAAAAAAATAAAGCTAGCTAATGCGTGGATGGACCCAACATTTGCGAAAGAGTTCACTGCCTCAAAAATATATCGTAAATATTTGCCTTGTACTGAGGTTAATTTGACAAAACTTCATGTACAAGGTAATTATTTAGGAGTCTATGTAAATACAGAATCTATAAATAAACAATTTTTAGACAAGCATTTTGATGAGAAATCTGGGCCTTTATTTAAATGCGATAATATTGACCGATTTTGTGATACTGCTGGAGCACCAAATCCTCTAGCCCCAGATTTGAAATATCTTGGGATTGATAGTGCATTGTATTATAATAGCTATGATATAAAATCAGATTATGGATGGAAAGAACTATTAAATTTTATAGATACGTTAAATAACCATTTTAATGAGATTGATAGTGTTCTAAATGTGGATAGAGTGCTATGGTATTTTGCTGTCAATAGTGTAATTTCTAATTTAGACACTTATAACGGATATTATATCCATAATTATTATTTATATCAAACTGGGGATGGGCTTTTCCAAATAATACCATGGGATTTAGATAATAGTTTTCTAGGTGCAATATTAGGCTTTACCAGTCCTACAACTTTATATCAAAGAGATCCTTATTATACGAGCACACAAGGGGATAGGCCTCTTGCATATAACCTCTTAAATGATCCTTTTTATAGAAAACAATATACTGCCCATTTAAGAACTGTTATTAACGAATCGTTAGATACATCAATAATTAGAGGGAGTATTAACATTTTACAATCCTTAGCACATAATGCTGTAGACTCTGACCAATATAGACAATACACTACATCTGAATACTATGATAATGCGGAGAATCATATTGGCTTTTGGTGGAGAAACGGAGGAATAATGGAAACCATTGATGGAAGAAAAGCATATTTATTATCTCATCCAGAAATCTCACTAATTCCGCCCACCATAAATAATGTTGCTATAAATAATAGTTTGGTAACAGCTGAAGCTTTAAATGCCAATACGGTAGAATTGATGGCGACTAAAAGTAATTATAATTCCAAATTTAAATCTTTTACTATGTTGGATGATGGGTTAAATGGAGATGTGATGGCAGGAGATGGTATCTTTACTACTACTTTGCCTTTTCAGGGTTCAGGCAATGATATGAAATTCTATATCCGTGCAGAAAACAATGATGCGCTAGCGCTTAACCCTGAAAGAGCAGAATATGAATTTTATATTTATTGTTTCCCTCGTACATCATTCGATACTTTGATTACAGTAACTAGTATCGTATGGAATGGCATGAATTTAACAACATCCGGAGATTATACATTTTTATTGACAAATTCAGTAAATTGTGATAGTATAGCTCATCTCAATTTAATAATTGAAAATCCCTCTGCTATATTTACTATCTCCAATAATAAAAGTAAAACACTTCTAAAAATAACAAATGTACTAGGTGAGCCAACAAAACCTAAATCAAACACTCCTTTATTCTACATCTATGATGATGGAACCGTTGAAAAACGAATAATTATTGAATAAAGCTTAAGAAATTTATATACAACGAGAAGTTTTTTATTCTTCATCTTTATTATATAATAGCCCAAGGGGTAAAATTAATAATAGAAAAAAGAATTTTTTGGTAACAACCCCTAAAAAAGTAATTGCCAACCCTGCTAATATCAGTAACCATAATTTATTTTTCATAATCCTGATTCTTTGTTAATCTATTGTTTTATAAATCATATTGATTACTCATATGAATAAGGGGAAAACCAAAAGTGACGAATAGCACGCACGCTACCTGTATTGTTTTTACCTTCAGGAAAATGCACGGGCGTTTCCGCACCATCTGTGAAAGGAACTGTATACGCATAGTCTTCGCTGGTCTGCCAGCCTTGAGTATCGACCTCAGTAGAACTCCAATACCAGCAATTACCACACATCCCAAGAACAGTTCTTTGTTTATGCATTTCTTTTAATTCATCTACTGAAGGCAGGAACCAATCACCATATCCGCCAAGAGTTAGACTTCTACAAAGATATGCAGCTCCCCAATTGATTGGATCTCTTGTCCCTATATCCATTGTGTTTTGAGCTCCTGTTCCAATAGCGGTTCCACTTGCTCCAGTGTGTGTGCAGCAAGAGCCCCACATTGAGCCATATGGATCCGTAGCTTGATTTGAAGGTGCAGCAATTAAGCCACCATTACCTTGATCCAAATAAAATACAATACCTCCACCATAAGTATCACCAATTTCTAATAATGAATTTTGCCCATCAACAAAGAGGCTGGCATTCATAATATCTCCTGCTATAACTGCAGAGGTATCATTAATGGTATATATTATTGTACTACTATCTGATACTGCGTTTGTAATGACTACTTCAACTTCCTTCATCTCTTCACCATCAGCCCAAGTTAATACTGCGTTAGGTGGATCTTCTTTAAAGCAGTTGTCACCTGAGTGAGTCCAAAGGTCAGCATATTGCTGAGCAGTCATATAATACTGTTTACGATAAGGTCTATCAGTAAATGCTAATATTTTTTTTGTTACTGGGATCTCAATAGTTGTAGCATTAAGTATTTGAGCACTGACAGCCGTGTGAACAAACAGCCATTCTTCTTGAGATTCAGGTGTAGAACAATCTTTTGAGCAAGAAGCCAAAAAGATGCTTGTCGCTATAAATAGGTAAAGTAGTTTTTTCATGATTTTAAGTTTTATTTAAATTTTAAGAGTTATACTTTTTCAAGGTATAAAACTAAAAAAAATCTAAAACAACTATGGTTTTTAGCATACTTTC
>Ga0187827_10003427_pt1 | contig 20498 bp, 21 predicted proteins | sample ETNtaG_39_FD_167969 | JGI IMG/M metagenome (GOLD analysis project Ga0187827, IMG submission 167969) | Marine microbial and viral communities from oxygen minimum zone, Eastern Pacific Ocean - ETNP2014_SV_150_PacBio MetaG (Illumina Assembly) | ecosystem: Environmental > Aquatic > Marine > Hypoxic... | reverse complement strand
CCTTCTCCAGTAAGATACAACAACAATTCTCTCAGGAGGTACTCCCCTTCACCTCGGCATGCAAAGTCAATATTTTGATCTTCTATTATTTTTGAATAATTGGTAGTGACATGTACGCCACCAGCAATTACCACGGTATTCTTATCAATCTCTTTTATGATGCCTGCCGCAACATTCAAGATATTTCCATATTCATTGGTAAGAACGGAAATCCCCACGTAATCTGGATCCCAATTTTCCACTTCAGCACGAAACTTTTCTCTTGATAAATTATAAAAGTTCGCGTCAATAATCTTAACATCGACTAAATCTTTAACCATTGCGCCAAGGAGACAGAGTGTAACGGGCGGATTCATCCAATTAGTAACAAGGTCGTTTTTATGCCACTTTTGGTTTGGGTATGTTAAAAGTAATTTATTTTTACGCTTTTCTTTATTCATTTATTAAACCCATGATACCAAAGAAATTAAGATAAATCATGCAGTGAGAAAACTATACAAAACCGATATGCACTTTATCCGCCGTTAGATATTCCAGTATAAGCTTATTCTTAGCGTTTGCGACACAATGGTGATCGCAGACTTTTGAAGGTATAATTTTCATAAAATTATTTTTATCAGAAAACCAAAACTCTTTTAAGCTCTGATTCTTTATTGAACCGATTAACCCTTCATCAAGGTTATAAGCTTTATCCTGGCATGGATAAATATTAAGGTCCGCCCCTATAACGGGCAAAATCTGAAGAAAAGGGCACCACGAATAAGTTTTTTGAAATTTATCGTCCACTTCATGATAAGAATCAAAAATTTCAAAGCTTTCACACGCCAAGTCTTCCAAGGCCCTATTTAGGTCTTCTTTAACTTTATCAAAAACGGGTTGGTGGTATTTATTGTTTTCAATCCCGTCATTACTCACAATACAGGGCGATACTTTTACACTGTCAACGCCGATATCATTGAGTTTTTTAACCAAATCATAAATATGGGCCGCGTTATCTCGATCTACTATAATACTGACCCCGAGATAGCATTTCCCATTTAGCCTCTTAAAACTTTCCATGTTTTTAATGACTTTAGTAAACTCTCCGTCTTTGACTCCTCTGTATTTAGAATAACTTTTATCATCCCAGCCATCTATTGAAATCCTTATCCAGGTAGCTTTATCTGCAAATATTTCCGCCAGTTCTTCGTTCAATTTTGCTCCATTTGTTAACGTCGCAAATTGAACCGGGCTTTCAGCCAATTTTTTAGCGGTTTCCAGCAAATAGGGATAATAAAAAGGGTCTCCACCACCACTGAAAGTTACTGCCTTAACCTTCATTTCTATAATGTCATCGATTATCTCCAGCATTTTATCCCTTGGGATATAGTCTCGTTCATTCATATCCTTGCCAAGCTGAAGATTGTCCACCCTGTATGCGCAATACCGGCATTTGTGCGCGCAAACATTTGTAGGTTTTATCCTTATATGGATAGGGGCCATTATCTTCCCGCTTTCCATGGGCAAGGAATCTATCTTGTCCTTAAAATGGAATATCTTGGTTTTTGTATACAAAAGACTCATAATGTTTTACTCCACAGATTACAGAGAGTAGCAAGGGCACAAGCAAAAAGGCTTCCGCCCGGATTGCTAAGAAAAACTGTGCAAAAAAGTTTGACGAATTAGTAATACAGATTTATGCAGATTTATTAAGAATACGCATACATTGGAATAGTAATCTAAGATAATTTGTGTATTCTGTGAGTTCTTACTCAAAATAAATAAATTCATAATCGCCTGAATATCCAAACTCTTCAAAGAGCCATACCCATTCCCCCGGTTTCAAGAACGTTTCACAGGTTAAGGCCCAGCACTGAAGATTGAACAGTTCCTCCTCATTTCTGAAACTTTCCACAACAATAAATTTATGCTTTCCGACCCGTTCAATTTCCCCCAGGGCGGATTTAAGTTCTGACATATGAAGATTGTGCAGTGAAGTCAGTGATATAACCAAATCAAACTCTTTATTTTCAAAAGGGTAGTGCTCCTGTGCTTTATGGGGAAATAAATTTTTCCTTATTTCTATTTTGGAGTTTGCCAGAGCGTAGTCTGAAATGTCAAAACCTGATATTTCAGAGTCCGGAAGGAGTTTTTTGAGTTCATACAATAAAAAACCTTTTCCACACCCGACATCCAGTATTTTTGCATTTTTTTTGAGATTATATGCTTCGATTAGTTGCTCCGCCACTATCTTCCAGCGTCCGTCATATTTATAACCTCCGTATCCGTACTTCCTGTCTCCGTCCCAGTATTCCTCTCCATATTTTTTAGCAATTTTCATGCACTCCGTTTTATTGTCCGTCATTCTCCCTACATAATCTCTTTTCGTTTTTTTATGAAGTTGTGTTATAAGATTTCGCAAACTTCCCATTGTTATATCTCCAGCAGATTTTTGACGGTTTTTATAATATCGTTAGCTGAAATTCCAAAGTGTTTCCTCATATTTACCGTATCCTTTACTTCATGAACAAACTCATAGGGAATTCCCATTGTTTTTAAGACCCAGGAAGGCCTATATTCGGAATGAAGCCTTGATAAAATACTACCAAGACCTGAATTGGAATAATGCTCTTCAACAGAGAGTACAATTTTCGTATCCTTTAAAATATCAAATATTCTTTCTTTATTTAAAGGCTGCAGCAAAGGAACCGATACCACTAAAGGTGAAATGCTTTCATTGCTTAAGCGATTATAAGCCTCCATTACTTCAGAAGAAATGGAGCCATGAAACAAAATAGCAATTTCAGAGCCTTCCCTTATGACCTGTGGAATGGATATATCAAAAGTCGTTTTCAGGTGGATCTCCGGCTCCCCTCTCTTAGCAAGCCTGACATAAACAGGATTTTCTGAGTCCAAAGAGTATTGAGCGGCAAGTTTTGCTTCTATGGGGTCTATTGGAGATATGACCGTTAGGTTAGGCAGAGTTTGAGCAATACCTATATCTTCCACCGAATAGTGTGTCATCCCCTGGGGGGCGTAAGTTACACCGCTGCCTATACCAACTAAAATCACCGGTAGCCTCTGATAACAAACGTCGTTTCTGACCTGTTCGTAGCACCTATATAGCAGGAAGGGGATTATGTTATAAACATATGGTTTGATACCCGTCAGGGAAAGTCCCGCAGCAAAGCTGATCATGTTTTGTTCTGCAACGCCAAGATTCAAAAACTTATCGGCAAATTTGTTTTGGAACTCATCAAAAACTCCTAACCCGGCGTCACCGCTGATGATGAAAATATCTTTTCTGCTTCCACAAGCTTCTATAATGGTATTGATAAATGTATTTCTCAATTTAAATCCGCTAAGGCCTTTTCCTTGATCTCATTAGTTACGATGTAGTAGTGCCAGATTAATTTATCCTCCATAAATGAAACGCCCTTCCCTTTTACTGTATGCGCTATAATAACCTTTGGCTTACCTTCCGGGTTCTTGGCAAATGCTTTTTCCAGTTCTTCGTGATTATGGCCATCTACCTCTATGGCAAACCATCCGAATGACTCCCATTTACTTTTTAGTGGTTCGAACTGGCAAATGTCTTTTGGCCTTCCATAACCCTGTAAGTTGTTATAGTCAATTATTGCCGTAAAGTTATCCAATCCTAGTGTTGGAGCAAACAACGCTCCTTCCCAAATTGATCCTTCCTGAGTTTCTCCATCTCCTACTAATGCATAAACTTTCCTTTTGCTGCCTTTTATCTTAAATCCAAAGGCAATCCCCAGTGCCATGTTAAATCCATGTCCCAATGAGCCTGTTGAAACCTCAATACCTTTGCCGGTAAACCTATCAAGATGCGCCGGCAAGGTCCCGTTATTTTTAAAATATCCATTAAGTTCCTCTATATTAATTATTCCCTTTAACGCCAGAGTACTATACAATCCCATAGCCGCATGGGCCTTACTGAGAACAAATATGTCCCTTTCCGCCCAGGGCTCCAGATTCATTTTTTCAAAATAAAGGACAGCCAGAATATCGGCGCAGGATAAAGCAGAGCTTACATGAGGACTGCCTGATCCGTGGGCAAGTTGAATAATTTGTTTTCGTATCTTATTAGCAATACCGGAATTCATGGTTTAAAAGAAATGATTATTTTGTTACAAAGGAGAAAAGGGCACTATGCGCTATCCATTAGCTTTCTAACGGCGTTCATTATTTCATCTAAATCTATTTTTTCCATACAGTATAAATCCGTTATACAATTCGGACTGTAGCAGGGCATTTTATCACATGCTTGGCCGGAGTGGATGATAATGTTGTCTTTTCCATAGGTATATATTTCCGATGAATCCGTGGGACCAAATAAGCCTATAATTTTCCTGTCGTAAGCCAGGGCGACATGTAATCCCAAACTATCTTGTGAAATAATAATTTTGCAGGAGTTTATCCAGTCCATATAGTCGTATAAATTATTTGTACCCTTTTGCCATGAAACATTTAAGCCGGATTCGGACAACCGCTTTTCCAGGTCATTCCAAATGTCTTTTGACATCGCCTTTACTTTCCATTTGGACCCGACATTGTAATTAAGGCCGACATCATAAATTTCCTTTTTTTCAGGTTTGTATCCAATTAAATATTTCTGTTTTTTCCATTTTACATCCAGCATTTCTATGAGAACCTGTTGCCATGACTTTATGGTTTTATTTTGGCTTTGCTTAATTTTTATGTATTCAATAAACTGCAGTCCTTTTTCATAGGCATGATAAGTGCCCATGGCGCTGTCAAACCGGAAACCGTATTTTACCCATGCGTCGATCATATCGGACAGGGCGCAGACCCCGGGAACCTTTTCAAGGTTAATTAAAACATCAAATTTCTCTCTCATGAGCTGAAATGGAACAAAATTATCCCAAATCATAACCCTGTCAATAATACTAATTCCCTCAATCAGTGGTTCCGCTTCTTTAGCCCCCAGCCATACTATAAATGAGTCCGGATACTTTTCTTTAATGGCAAAAAGTATTGGAGTCGTTCTTAGCGTATCCCCGATACTTGGAGTATCTGCAATCTTATGGTCTAAGGTTTCGGAATAACCGAGTTTAATTATCAGTACCTTGGTTTTCAACCTTTTAATCTCCTTTATATAAAATTAATATGCATGGGTTTATTCTCTAAAAATTCCAAGAATTCATTTATTCTTGCCATTCTGCAATTAGTTCTGCATTCACCATTAATAGACAGCTCATTTTTCCCGAACTCTATGGAATTCATTCTTTTCTTTCCTGAAAATATTGATTCCATACTTTCCTTATATATATTTCCTGCCTTAAATCTCTCATCGCCAATAAAAACACTGCATGTATAAAAATCTCCTTTAGAAGATATGTATCCCCAAAAGGGCAGGGCATTGCAATGTGAGAAAGTTATCTTTTGATTGGCATAACTTTCCAGCGCATCCTTCCTGAAAATAACATCCATTTCCGGTTTCTCTTTGTAAGCATCAACAATTTTCTGAATATACTGTATAATTTCTTTATTATAAATAACCTCTTTTTTGTTGATCATCCCGGGATGCAACGAATAGGGTTTTATACTGAGATAATCAACACCCAATTCCCTAAACAGGCAAATAGCGATTTCCAGATCATTAATATTTTCTTCTATAACGACAAATTGAATGCTGATTTGTGTATTAAGATTATATTTTTTTTTAACGTTAACGGCTTCTTTTATGCTATTAATGGTTTTATTAAAAATATTCTCCGTGACATTATGGACCTTAGCGTAAATTTTACTTGTCCCCGCATCCACACTAAACCGCACCCAGGTTAAGCAAGGCAAAATTTCCTTCCAAATTTCATAAGTGCCCGTAGCCCCATTTGTTGTCAAGGATACATCAATCCCCGCATCTTTAGCGGCTTTAACCATGACTGGCAAATCCTTATGCAGAAGAGGTTCTCCTTCACCCGCAAACATTATGCTTTTAACTCCAAGCTTTCCCATTTCCTTGATTTTTTTACAAAAGACAGCAGAGTCAAGTTGAACCGCCTTTTCTTGCGCAAAATCAATCGCGCAAAATAAACACTGATGATTGCAATAAGCAACAGGCGAAACTTCAATATAAATTGGTATAACAGAGCCTTTTTCCCGCCACTCTATAACCCTATCCAGGTGCCAGTATAGTTTGTGGCTGTCTATAAAATATTTATCCATATTTTATCAGGGCTATCATTATTTAATTTTAAGCGTTTCCTTTTCTTCTCTTATGCTGCTTTGTGTTTGATTATTTTTCAAATTTTGTACATTTCTTATCTCAACACTCGAGTGTCCGAATACCTGAAACCTGTTGGTCTTAACTTTTACATCACAGGGATTACAGCTGCCATAAAAATTACAGGCTCTAAACTTATCCAGTTCCGCTTCCGTTAAATCATCATCTAAAATGTGAGCTATTGGCGACCTGCCCTGGTACAAATCCGCGTGGCATCGATATACGTCTCCACCTGGTCCGACAATCAACTCGGTGGTTTTACACTCACAAGATTTCATTATTTTATTGGAAACCGATTCATTATCTTTAAAGGTTCCATATGTACTGCCATTGTATGAGCCTAAAAATTCTTTCGTTCTAAAATCCAGCCCATTCTTTAAGCACTTTTCTCGGGCTGCTAAAACGTCAGCCCGGATTTCTGAATCCGGGTTTAATATTCCGTATATCCCTATTTTAAAGCCTGCTTCCTGCATTTGAATGGTTTTCTCAATCAAGCCGCTAATATCATTTTCCCCGGGGTGATAACTGGCTCTTATGGAGGCATAAGGCGCCTTTCTTGTAAACCTTTCCACTGGTACATTTTGAATAAACTCATCAACATCAAACATCATGTTCGTTAATAAGTCCATTTTAATTTCATTTTTTACTTCGTTAACAAACTTGTAGAATCCCTTGTATAAAAGGGGCTCGCCACCCTGCAGTGTCAGCGGTAAGTCTTCTCTCAGGATTAACCTGTTTGCTGCCTTAATCCATCTATCAACCGGCATATGTTTTGATTTCGAAAAGTTGCGTCTCGGCCCAATATCATGGTCGTTTATGCAATAAGAGCACCGAAGGTTACACGCCGACGTAAGAAAAAAGGCCACATAATTGTGATGCTTTTTCATATTTATATTTCTATAGTTGTCTTTCACTAATTTACTCAGGAATTGTTTAAGGCGGATAAAAAGAGCATAAATCATTTTTACTGCAGTCTACAAATCCAACCTCTTCTTTTTCATAACTAATGGTATACGATTTAACATAGAGTTTAACATAACGATCGTATTGCCTCTCTTAGGCGCTCTATCCCTTTCCCGTCAGACTTAAATCCACCCAGCAATTCAGTTAGTTGCTCTTCTGTTCTTTTGTTTAAATATTCTCCGTTTAAGATCCTTGCCGTACTATCAAGTAGATCCTTTTTATTATGGCAAAATATTAAATTAGTAATTTTTTCAACGTGCTTCTGGTATGGAAACATTTTGCTCTTATCATTATATGGCTCATAGAAAATGGTCTTTATTCCGCTACAGAAACTTTCAACAGCAACACTTGAACTTATACTGATAACTAGATCACTAAGACTGATAAGTTTGTAGGTTGGATACGAGTGATCTAAAATAAGGTACCTGGGGGGCAAGCCTTTAAATAGTTGCCTGTATTGATCTGTTAAAATATTTTCTTTCTTTTTTGTCTTGATTAAAAAGTAAGCATCTTTATGTTTTTCAATTAACACCTTAATGTGTTTACAAAACTCTTCAAGTGTTTTTCGGTTAGTTAATGTTTTCCTGTGCACCGGATCATCGCAATGTCTACCAAAAAACTCAGATAACGAATCTCTGAGTAGTTTTTTGTTAAATTGTACAGGATTCAAGTCTTCAGAGATATCATCAAAAACGGATATTAATTTATAGTGCTTCTTTAATGATTCGATTTCACCCATCACATCACCTGGCAAACAGTTATAAACATAATCACTCCGATAAGCCCCGATTATTTCTAATTTGTTTACATATTGAAAAAGATGACTCTGGAACATTTCATTTGCTTTTCCTAGTATACAGTGAGAATCTAAAAAGAGATATGCATAATAACCATTATGGCCTGGCATTGCCCCATGCATGAAACCAATAGTCTTACCGTTCCTTTCATTTAACACTACTGTCCTGACGACATGACGATACATATAATCATCTCTGGTAATATGAACTTTTACATGATAGTGGTTATAAAATATTTCCATGAAGAAAAGGTCGTGAATCGTCTTCATGGTACTGATTATAAAAACCAAATATCTTTTTGGATGGAATACAAATAGAGGAAAAGAAGTAATAAAGTATATTAGATATTTAAGAATAGTCCCAATAAAATAAGCTAAAGGCATCTTTTCACAAAAATAATCTCCTATCTCAGCATCATTCTTTTTAAGATAGGCCCTGCTTTCTCTGCTTGCTTGGTTAAAATCGAAGATATGAAGTATTTTTGAAGGCAAGAAATCGTTCCTGTCAAATATAAAAGCATTATTGAATTCTTTTTTCATTTCCCACTCATGATATTGACCAACCACACTATAGCCAATATCCTTTCCAACAGCACGTTCTTCACTTAAGGTTATACCCCTTACAAATACTATTTGTATCATTAATTGACAGATAAACAATATTGGTATATAGAGTCTGGATGAATATTCTGCAAAGAAAAGATATGTGCGCCACAACAAAGAAACCCTACAAAAATAAAGCTTGCCATTCATTTCATTATAAAGAAACAAACTATACGGTAAAAATGATACTTTGCTATCTGGAGAATGAGAGGATATAATTCTATTTAGACAGTAAATATTGAATACGCTGTTTTCAATGTACTCAATTAATTGCTTTTTTATAGACAACTCTAGTCTTGAATTTTCATTTATTTCTCTGAGAAGCTTCAAAATCAAACCTTCCTTTATTATCCCCTCATATACTTCTTCCGTTAAGTCATAAGCATCCATTACAACGCCGCGAATATCGTCGGTACTGTGTTGACGATAATCATATATTTCGTACCCAAAAAAACTAAGAACCCTGGCCATGGTTCTTAGTTTTAAAAAAGGTGTAACTTGGGTACAAAGAATTTTGCATGAAAACAGGCTAAAGGGGAGGGTCATTATTAAAGTTATTAAGTTTAATTTCTCAATTACTAAAACTTTTTTCATCAATTCCCTCGGTGTCTGATAATTGCCCTATATGCTGCATACCTTACAACTGCAATCTTTTTTGTACAACTTAATCGCCGGAATATCGCAGATGATATGATTTTACCTGCGCTTCAGCATATTTAAACTGTTTTAAAAAGTCGCATTCATCCCATTTGTTTAGGCCACCTAATATCAAACCTTTTTCCTTAAATACTTTAATTGTTTGTGCCTCGTGTTCAATACTTGATATTGCTATAGTTGGAATCTTAAGGGCGTTAAGCTCATACATAGTTCTGCCCCCCGCACATATAGCTAAGTTGCATTCAACAAAAAAAGGCAACAAATCTGGTGGATTCTTAAATACATTAATTTTATCTGGAAAACAACCTGCAACCTTGTCAATGTCTCCATTATCTTCAAAGCCCGGGCCCAAAATCACATTAAGGGCAATGCCAGAATAATCATTTTTTGCCAAGGCCTTCAAAACATTTAAGGTCAATCCAGCAAAGTCTGATCCTCCGAAGGTTATTATTATATTAAGCAGATCATTTTGTTTTCTTGTTTTATTACTGACGTTTTCAAAGCGTTCATCTAAAATAAGATAGTCAGGACCTAAGAGCAATCTAGCATTTTCCGGATAAAATGATGCCTCTGCGAGCAAGCTGCTATTTAAGACTACATTAGCCCATTGTACTTTATTATTAAGATCATCTAATATGATCGTCCAAACAGCTTTTTCTTTCGCAATATTTAACTCATTCTGGAGGGGACCCGTAGGCAGATCAAATATAATTGCATCAGTTACACTTCTCATCCAATCCGAATCACGCGCATCTATTGACAATACCTTTTCATCTAAAGCTAAGGCATTATTGATTCCTTCTTGGTTCCTCATAATAAAAGAAGTTTCAACATTCCAGTAATCCTTTAATGCTTTTGATAAGATATGACATCGTGCCAGATGTCCAAACGACATGCCTTTTACTCTACCAGCATCTACACGGAGAAAAACCCTTTTGGGAATACCATGTCCCTCAAAAAGACAGGCTATCAAATTTTTTAATAACATCTTTAAGGCTTATTTTTAAAGGTTCCTTGATATTCGATAACAACATTTTCATTCTATGCCAATCTTCAGGTGTATCAATAGTTAACCTGACATCATCCCTGGCTAACTCTTCAGGTGGTGTTATATAACAATATTGAAATTCTTTCATATTATCTAAGATATAAAGGTTAATATGCTCTCTCTCTGCACTACCATGAACCTCTTTATTTAATTTATGAATAAGAGTGCTCTTAAATGCATCTATACCAGAACCAATAGGATAACTTTTAACTGCATTTACATAGTCCCAACAACCATTCTTCATTTCGTCAATTACCAGGTTAATAATCCATGGATCAGTCAATGGATTATCGGCAGTAACTCTTACTACAAAATCGGAAGGAAAAACTTTCAGACACTTTAAGTATCGTGAAAGCAGGTCATCAGTTTCCCCCCTGACAACTTCAATATTTTCGTACTCAGCCCATGCAGCTACGGAATCATCTTCAGGACGTTCCGTCGTGGCAACAAGTATCTTTCCTTTTATATTTGCACATTTTAGACGACGGATTAAAAATACTAATATTGGGACTCCTCGAATCGGATAAAGCACTTTGCCAGGAAGACGTGTTGAAGAGAAACGACACTGGATAACTATCAATGGAAGCATTACAATGAAAATGTTTTTATATCAAATAACATCGAAGGTTATGGGTGATTCTTTAGAAATATTGGCTTTTGCAACTCAACCTATAACAAATTCGAGAGGACCTGGTGTCAAACCTTTTTCAGGTCCTACAGATTTTGTCATTCAGTAACTTATTGTCCAGTAGCAAAAAACCAATCATTTCAACGAAATTCATCATGCTAAAGTCGGTATTAACTTCAACATGAGCAACTCTTTAAATGATATGAGGCACATATCATTCAGTAATATGTAACCTCTAAAGCCTTTGTCAATTGAGCTTTCCAATACATTGTATATCTTCCTCTTCCAGCCTCTTCTCACTACATTTATTTTACGTTCACACTTAACCATAAACCCATGTTTCTAAAAAATCAACTAATACTGTATTTGATTTTCTAATACCAACACCTATGCTATCAACTCCCTCATTTACTGCAAATTTTTGTGCTTTACTTAATAGAGCAGGGAAGATACTGGATCCACGCCATTGCACAGATAAACCTATCTGTTATTTAATACCGGAAGCATTAAAAAGTTTGCACCACTCACCGAATATTGCAATCTTCCGGCAAAAAAAACAACAAAATATATTCTCTGGTTTAATGCCGTCAACAAAAACAGCTACAATAGGAACAAACTCCATGTGATATCGAACAAAAACAAACTATAATATCTCTCCCAGCATCATTGCCTTACCACCTTTTTATTTCTACGAATCTTTCAACAAGAAGTTTGACCCAATTAAAAAGTGTGTAGATACGATGTTGTTCTACATCCCTTATTAGCCCTCACGTATTAAGCAACTTATTCTTTTCAAAGACTCATCTATTTGTTTAGTTTTAGCACCTGAACCTGTGAACTTACCATTGAGCTCTTTAAGCAGAAAGCTAGCTTTATTAGTAAAATCAAAATCATCTTTTGAAAGCCATGGTCTTACTTTTCTTGCTTCGTCGTAATTGTCAAAATTAATTTTATTTCGTTCAAATTCAAACTTAGCCCATCCTTCCAGATTTGTTGGTGGAACAAGACCATGTTTAATAGCATCCGTATATAACTTTGTACCTGGCATAGGCATATACCTGTTAAAACTCCCTAAAGGGTAAGGAGAAGATAACGCTGTAGGTGCAAGATCTAATATAAGCTTAAGAGTATGTTTTAAATCTTCCCTAGATTCAGAAGGAGAACATATTAAAAAGTTGTATGTTTTATAAAAACCATATTTCGACAATAAATCATTTATCTTATAAATATGTTCTAATGTTATTCCTTTATTCATATTATTAAGTACTCTTTGGGAACCTGATTCTGGGGCAATCCCCACTGCAACAACTCCGTATTCTTTCAGTGTTTCCCATGTGCTTTCAGTTAATTTAAGTAGCAAGTTAATCCTGGTGGTAAATCTATACTTAATAAATATCCCCTCTTTTCTAATTGCACTTAACAAATCAACAGCCCTTTGCGCATTTGTCATAAAACATTCGTCAATAATACTAATCATATCCGCTCCATATTTCCTAACAAGCGTTTTAACATTTTTTACTATGTAATCAATTGAATGGTATCTCATCTTAGAATTTGGTAGATCCGAACTTGAATTAACACAAAAAGTACACCTGTAGGCACACCCCCTTGATGTAAGCATTACATAATCTCTATTAGCCCCAATCACAAGTTTTCTCTTATATCGTTCCATATTAAGCAAATGATAGGGCAAATCTTTAGAGTTTTCTAACAAAGTATTTCCAGGCATTTGTCCAACAATTATGTCCTTTCCATCTTTATAGCCAATTCCCGGTATCCCATTCAGTAATCTATTGTTATTATGTCTGATTGAGCTTACAAGTGGTCCAATAGTATCTTCACCTTCTCCACACACAATATAATCAGCCAAACCGCTTTGTAATGTTTGTTCCGGGAATAATGACACATGGACTCCTCCCCAAATTATAGGCACATGGGGATATTTATCCTTTAGTAATCGTGCTATTTGAATAGCATTTGCCAATTGTATTCCAGACATAGTTGAAATACCAAAACACAGTGTATCATCAGAACATATTAACACTAATTCTTTAAGTAAATAGTTTGCACACGTATCAACAATAGATACTCTATGGCCACAAGCCAACAATGTGCTTGCTAAATAGAGAGGACCCAGTGGAAGAGCTAATTCCCTTTCCACTACCTCTTCTGGCACGGGCCTTATAATAATAATATGATTTTTGTTAATAGATGGCATCTTTCACAAATCACATTGTGATGATTGTTTTAATACATTCACCTTATAGTGGTGTCTTAAACCACGCATACCAGATTAATACTATCGATACTTTTCCTGCAATCATCTATTTTTAGCATAAGCCTCAGTAATGATCCATACATGCCTTACCATCTAATAAATCAATTCCCTTGTACTTATTCAATCGACGCAAGACTATACCAATCTCCTCTTTCAGCTTACGGTATACTACCTTGAGTTGCTTCTTAGGCACCCATACTGTATGTGATAAAACCTTTTTCACCTTTGCCCCCTTCTGAATTATTGAAAATTTGAAGCATTCCATTATGCAATATACAGAAGGCTTTTAAATACTACAGCATAGCTTTTGCCATTCTCCCCGGCTTAGCCGGGAGCTTGGCTTTGTAATTATACTTATATAAGTTCAAAGGTAATTGGATCCTCCTCCGATATGTCGACACGAGCTGTTCTCCCTATAATATATTCAACAAATTCTGGTTTTAAACCTTTTTCAGGTCTTACACACTTTATCATTTCCGCAGTAATAACAGTACCAGTTGGAATATTAACCTTAGCATAGAGACTTCTTCGGAACAAGATTGCCTCTTTCCTATCTACTCTATCCTGGCAGAACGAAACACTTCCAAGACTCTTTTTTACGTTTTCAATCTCTCGTATAAGAGTTCTAAGCTCCTTAGGATCTGAAGATATTTTATGATCTGGACCAGGCAACGACTTATCTGTTGTAAAATGCTTTTCAATTAATGAAGCACCCACAGCTATTGCGGACATAGCTACCGTATTTCCCAGTACATGATCAGAATAGCCAACTGGTACAGAAAACACACTCTTAAGAAAAGGAATACTTTTTAAATTTACTTCATCAGGTGCTGTAGGATACTTTGAAACGCAATGAAGCAGAATAACTTTATTCCGTCCTGTTTGTTTGATAACATCAAGTGCTTCCGCAATTTCACTTATTGTTGCCATACCAGTAGAAACTATCATGGGTTTTCCCGTACTGGAGATGTGTCGTAACAAGGGGCTGTTAGTTATATCCATAGACGCCACTTTATAAGCTGAGATATTCAAGGATTCAAGCATATCAACTCCTGCTCTACTAAATGGAGTAGACAAGAATATAATACCATTCTCGTGAGCAGTCTTAATCAGCCTCTCATGCTCAGTTAACGAAAGCTCACCATTCTTGATAATATTATAATGTTCTGAACTCTTAAGAGCTAGGTCTGATGCAAGAAATGTTTGGAATTTAACAGCATCCGCACCAGCACTAGCGGCGGCCTTAATCATCTCACAGGCCAAAGAGACATCTCCATTGTGGTTAAAACCGATTTCAGCAACTATTTCTGGAAATACTTTCATTTGTTCCTCTGAGTTATTATGCTTTTATTAATTCCCTCATACACAAACCAAGGACCTATTATTGAAATTTAGCTACTAAAACCAACTCATTCTCACTTCACCTTATCCCATTCTGGACTACATTTAACAGAGTCCCAGTTATTACCCTGAAGTGATATTTGTTTCCCATCTGGCCTCTCAAGCAACAACTCATTTGTGCGAATATTATATGGAGAAAGGCAGTCTTTACAGACATAGTTTAGTTTGTGATTCCCATTAACAATATTATCAATAAATAGTCTCCTGTTTTTATTTAGAAACAAGTCAATTGCATTATTTTCTATAATATTTCCATAAGTATTTTCTCCATTATAATCCATATAGCAAGATCTTAATTGGCCATCCCATTGAAACATCCCCATATCTGCACCATTGGTACATTTTGTCTTCTGTGGTACCTCATTGCGTTTTCTCAACATCTTTTTTCTCACTTTTTCAGTCAGAAAATCCATCTGCATTGTACCACGCCAGTTCCATACCTCATGGCTGACAAATGTAACATTCTTGCCTCTAAATTGTTTCTTAAATCTTTCACGAGCACTATAATTATCCTTATCCATATCATACTGACAGAACATGATTCTCACGTCAGTACTTCTATTATTAGTCACAAAATATTTAATGTTGTCCAGTACCATATCATAAATATCACCCCCTTTAAAATAACTATATTTTTCTACGTCATCATCGAAGCTTATCTCTAAATAATCCAATAAATTCTGTTGGATAATCTCCCTAGATTTATCTGGAGAAAGAAACAAAGCGTTTGTTGTAAGCTGTTGAAAGAAACCTTTTGATTTCCCATAAAATGCCATTTCAGCAAAATCAGGATGAAGCAATGATTCCCCTAAACCATATAATCCTATTCTTTGAATATTTAACCTAACGTCTGAAATGTCATCTATAATCTTTTTGAAAACCTCATATTTCATATACCCCTTTTTCTCTATTAAATCGCTCCCGTGTGGGCATATTCTACATTTAACATTACAATGATTTGTTATTTCAATATATATATTTGTAGGAAAATAAAATCTATCGTCTTGCATATTGCCATTCTCCTTGATTATGATTTAATTTTAGACAAAAGCTGCATTTCTGGCCTCTTAAAGTCTTCTTTCCCTAACAACAAAGATTCACTCGATTTTTCATCTTGAACAAAAGGAAACACACATTCTGCACAAGGCATAAACTCATCATATCGACCATCTTGCATTTTTTTAATTATTTCTTTTCTATAATCAGAAAACCATAAAGTGTCGAAGTCAACCTTCTTCATGTCCCCAATAACATATTCAGTATTAAAATCTAAATAACAATGGCGCATTTGTCCCTCAAAATTGATAGAACAATATTGAATAAAGAGTGGACATATTTTCTTTAGTACATGTGACCCCTTTTTTTCTAATAGGCCCTCAAACGGAATCTTTCCTAGCCAATTTGAACCCCTAAACTGATTAAATCTAATCTTACTATTGCCAAACTGCTTCTTGAAGTCATCAAAATCATAAGGCATTTCGTTTCCTACATAAATCATAAATATTTCCAGTTCAATTTCAGGAATATTTTCAGCAACCTTCATGATATTATTTAACACTCGCTCATATATATTTGAGCACCTGACACGTTCATAGTTCTCCTTTGTCTCCAAACTTACAACAATTCGATTAAGTCCGCTTTCATGCAATTCTTTTGCCTTTTCCAATGTTAAAAGAATTGCATTTGTACAAATAGTTGTAAAAAACCCTCTCTGGACTGATGTAGATATGAATTGACTTATTTTTGGATGCAGCAAGGGTTCTCCAATACCGTGCAATTCCAGATTAACTTCCCTTTTTATATGCTCCAATCTTTTAATAAGAATATTAAATGTTTCATTTGACATATAACCTTTTCTATTAATAAGATTATGGCCTTGAGGACAAATAAGACATTGATTATTGCAATTATTTGTAATTTCTATTGAAACTGACTTAACATTCATTATTCACAACGAAAACATTATTTAAAAAAGAAACATTAATAATTCCTGACTTCAACTAATGAGTTGACATGAGAGGTTATCCTTGTCAATTAGCATCCGCAATAACTTGTCAAGAGAAAGAGAGGTGAACGTAAAATACTATACACACAATTAACCCAGGTAGTAAGATTCACAAGAGCAGAGCTAGCAAGTTTACTAAAGTACTATCCAAGTACTATAACACGAGAACTCAGATGTAATAAAAGTAAATGAGGATACTGAACTAACCTAGCGCACTAAAACATTATATCGACTTCATACTGCAAAGAAAGCAATTTGAATGAAAGCGCCAATGGGCATTCAAGGCGACATTTCCCAGAAAACACAAATCTTCGCAAAATCTCAAATGAGCCCAGGAAGTTACTAAACTTCTTTGTCTCCTTGTGAAGTATTTAATCATATAACCTGCAAGCTATAAGTTTTGCACTTATTAGCTGAAGTTACGGTCAACAATACCATTACCAACATCCTTATATAATCCACTACTGACATAGCAGTGCTTGCATACTGGAACATCTCCATACTGACCTTCGAAATGCTTCTCACGTAAAGTTTCCATTGTTTCTGACTGCCATATTTCTTTGATTGTTTTCTGCTTAGCATTTCCTAACTTGAATATGTTATTGTAATCCATACAACAAGTTGTAACCTCACCATTCCAAAATACAGCTAAACGTTGTACCAGATAACTACAAGGTGGCATCTGATAATCCTTATCAATATCTCTAAACGAGTCCACTTCATTTCTATAATCGTGGAGCCTGTTTATTATAATCTTATCAGGTTCTAAGAATTCCTTCTGCAAATATAATTGTATTCGTTTAACAGATTCAATATCTACATCAGAGATATTAGCTTGGACATGTACCACAGGTTTTGATTTCCCAAGCTTCTTTTTCTGTCTTAAAAGGTGGCTAATTGCATATTTTGTTGAAAAATAGCAAGGGTCCGTGTTTCGTTTTCCATATGCAGCACTATGATGGTCATCCACAGAGAATACTATTTTATCAAGTCCTGAATTTAAGATATCTGTTATACGCTCTTCATTGAGCAAGGTTCCATTCGTGGTAATCTGTACATCCATAATTCCAGCATCCTTTGCATAACAAATACAATCAAACAACCTTGGATGCAAAAATGACTCTCCTCGAATTTGTAATTTAATAGCACAAAGTCCGCTTCTTTTACCTTCATCAATTATTTTCGTGTACATATCCATATCCATCAAACCAAGTGGTTTGGTAATTAGGTCGTTCTGGAAACAAAAATCACATCTTAAGTTGCATACACCGGCAAGCTCAATATCAAGATGTAATGGAAAATCTGTTAAAACTTCATATTTAGCAGCCTGCTCCCAAAGCCTCCGATACTTCTCGAATTTTTTCTTTAGTGATAATCCTGAAAATATTTTTGAGAGCGTTTCTATTTTTATTTTTTCAACCATTTTATTTTTCTAACAAAAACATACAATCACTATTATCATTTCTCAAATACATATAATTATTCTTTTTTATCATATTTAAATCAGGAAATTTTTCTTGATAAATAGCTGCATAATCTGCCTTCCACATCATATTCTTTTTGTCTCTATATGGTATTTCCACCAGGATTTCATCATAATATTCAAATCCCCAGATATATCGTCTCGTACAACGATAAATTTCTTTTAAAGCTAACGGCAACAAGTCAGGATCAATATGAATCAATACACCAGAAGTTAAAACTATATAAAAGCGCTATCTTTAAAAGGAATCTCGAAAACCGACCCCTGTAATAATGATATACCGTAGTCTTTAGACTGTGATATTTTTATGGGATAAAATTGGAGTTCAATTCCATACAGATTTCTAAAACCCATCTTAAAGAGTAACTTTAACTGGTTCCCCACATTTGTACCAACTTCCAGGATCCTGACGCTGCGATCTATATCACCTATAAACTCTTTATTAAGTTCAGTCCTTGTAATCCCGTAAAGAGATGTGTATATCTCATCATATTGACCCGGTGTCTTCTTGCATCTGTCTGTATAATTTTTCCCAAATTCAGAACTCCACGTATCTGCTTGTATATTTTTCATAGTTAAAACATCTACAATTCAACAATTATAAGAACATACTTTTCGGGACCTTCAAAACCCTCCCAACGGTGAACTGAAGACACAATATTGTCCTGAAATTTCTTAAAGCAACCGGCAAAATCCCTATAAGTGACAAACTTAACGACATCTCCACCTAAAGACTTATAAAGAGAACGATAGTCATGCGAAATTATATTTGTCTTAAAGTCTCTTTTTTTCTTTAATTCTGCTGTTGTATTATGCGCATCCCACTCAACATGAATAATATATTTCTTACAGACCCTTATCATTTCACTTAACGCCATTTTTATTTTATCAGGATGTATATTCATAAACACTCCAAGAGAAAAACCTATATCAAAAGACCCATTCTTAAACGGCATCAAACAATTATCACCATTTGCCACAGGAACATTAAAGCCCTCCGTATATCTTGCAGAATTTTTCAGTTGTGTATAACTAAAATCTAAACCTGCAACTCTTTTATCAGGAAACTCTTCCTTTACTCTTCTAATATTCCACCCAAATCCACAACCAGCTTCAAATGAGCTTTGAAAATCAAATTCTTTCATTTCGCCAATTATTAAATTCTGAAAAAAAACCTCTCTTTCTAAATAACCAGAAGAAAGAATTTCATCCATATACACTCCACCACGACTTTTCCAGTAATCATGCTGATCATGCAGTTTTGGCAATTTTACGCCAAACATATTATACAAAAACCATTTTGCATAATATTCAACCTTAAATAGTTCTATACCAAAAATCTTCCTCCAATAATTATTGTTTCTTGCCATGTTGCAATTAATTCCATTATTTATTTTCACGGTTTAGACCACTACCTGCAAACTCTTTTTTATAGTCGTATGTAAAGTCGTCATGCTCTTCACCTTCAATGTTTACATTAGCCATCTTTTTCTTTGCGCCATGATGGCACTTGTTACACACCCCACTCTCTTTTTTACTACCAGAAAGGTGTAGTTGTCTTTGTTGCCCTTGAAAGATATCCCATGCTTCCTTTACGGAATGCTCATTAACATTGCCAATAATATCTTCCATTTTAAAATCGGATGGACATTTCAAGTAATTGCCTTGGCTGGTTATACATATTCGTTGCCAAAGCCTTGGACATACAAATTTGTCATCTGGCACAAGAATTATTTCTTCAAAGTTCATATCTGGATTATACGCAACACGATCTACAATACCCTTCATTAGGCTAATATATTCATTAGGGTTATGCTTAATTGCGGACCAAATAGTCTGTACATTTAACAGCGTACTTGCATGGAGTTCATCCCTTATTTTGCGTAGCATCTTTAATTTATTCAAGGATTCAATATATTTTAATGGCTTACGAACAGATTCATATATCTCACCTAAACCGTCAAAACTCATTGTTATCCAATCTGCTCCGGCAGTAATCAAATTTCTTGCAAGTTTATCCGTTAGCAAACCACCGTTTGTGTTAATCCATACCTCCTTAACTCCTTGTTGCTTCGCGTATCTAACCATTTCAACAATATCCGGATGCATCAACGGCTCTCCACGCATACTGAATTTAAGGGTGAAGAGTCCGTATTGTCCACTCTCCCTTACTATTCTTTTATACATTTCCAACGGCATCAAGGCATTTTCACCAATATCCATATACTGCCTGAAACAATGGTCGCATTGGATCTGGCATTTGCTACAAACTTCAATATCAATATTAAGAGGAAACTTAGGTACTTTCTTTCTTGGATAATACTTCCACTGGTATCGATTAATTAAATAAGAAATAAGTTTTCCTTTGCTTCTTCTATATTCGTTTTTC
>Ga0187827_10003422_pt1 | contig 20527 bp, 23 predicted proteins | sample ETNtaG_39_FD_167969 | JGI IMG/M metagenome (GOLD analysis project Ga0187827, IMG submission 167969) | Marine microbial and viral communities from oxygen minimum zone, Eastern Pacific Ocean - ETNP2014_SV_150_PacBio MetaG (Illumina Assembly) | ecosystem: Environmental > Aquatic > Marine > Hypoxic... | reverse complement strand
AGAAAGGACAGTTCGTTACGCATTAGGGTTATTGTTGAAAAAGAGATTGATAACTCAAAGCCCTTATCTAAATGACGCTAGGCAGACTGTTTATGGACTGTAAAAAAGGTCGTATAACGTTTGTTACGCGACGTTTTTCTATCAACACCATACCTTTATAAACTCGACCCAACTTTGAATTCTTAATATGGCAGACTTTGATCGTAACGCTGGAAGAGGACGTTCTGATAGAGGCAGATCTGATAGAGGACGTTCAAGTGGATTTGATAGGGGACGTTCTGGTGGATTTGGCGGAAGAGATAGAGGAAGAGGCAGAGACAGAGGAGGACGTTCTGAAAGGCCTGAAATGCATTCAGCAACATGCGATAAATGCGGCAGTGACTGTGAAGTTCCTTTCAAACCTACACAAGGAAAGCCTCTTTATTGTGATGATTGTTTTAAAGACAAAAGCAAGGAAGCCGGTTCAAGATCAGATTTTGGAAAACCATCTGGGAAATCATCTGATGAGAGCCATGACAAGATTAACGAAAAACTTAACAAGATTTTAAAGATACTGGAAGATCATGTTAAAGAAGAAGTAAAACCAAAAAAAGAAAAACCAAAGAGTACAGAAACAGAAGAACCAAAATTAGAATATGCAGAAACCATAGAGAAAAAGAAGCCAAAAAAGAAAAAAGCCAAGAAAAAGAAATCTTAAAGTTTTACTTTCCCTTTATGCCAGTCTTCTAAAACAGATATAGATGCCCTTCGTTCATCAATTTCTCCTTTCTTGAGAAGCATATGCCTGTTCTTCCCAATCTCTAAAAGGATTGAATAAGAATCTAAAGTCATATCAACGCCATAATAGTTTCCAAATTGCAAAGGATTATTTTTCTTAAAGATGTAAATTAATTTAGTGGCAACCAAATCAGGATTTTCCAGTTTAGATGGGCTTATGCCAGATACCAAACCTAACCTTACCTCATCTCTGTCTCCAAAAGGAACAATTCCAGGAGTGTCCATAAGCATAAAACCCTTCCCAGCTATAAGTTGTTTGCCATGAGTAAATCCTGATTCAGAACTGGTTTTAGCTTTGCCTCCAGAAGATAATCTATTGATTAAAGTGCTTTTTCCGGTATTCGGATAGCCAATAACAGCAACTTTTCCTTTCAGAAATTTAATAAGTTCAAAAATATTCTTGGAATTTTTAGAGGATACTAAAACATATTTGGAATTTTTAAATTCCATTTTTATCTTTTCCAATGTCTTTTTAGAGACCAGATCAACTTTGTTAATAACTAAAATAAGTTTTCCCTTAGCCATCTTCTCCAAGCGAGTAACTCTCGTTATATTAGGAAAGCGCGCATCTAGAACTTCGAGCACAATATCTGCATCTCTTACAATCTTTTTAACAACTATCCAAAATCCCTGTTTCATAATATAACATAACTAAGGTAGTTTAAAAAGGTTTTTTCCCAAAAACATTTAAACAACCAATTTCTTCAAAATTCCATGTACATACCTAAGAAATACGGGCAAAGTAAAGCTAGTTTATGTCCTTTCTGCAAAAAGGATGCAACAACAAAGAATTCCCAGCAGGTTCCTGTCTGCCAGGCACATAAAGAAAATATTTTGCAGGACCTTACCTGTTTCTGCGGGGATTATTTAGAATTAAAAGACGGCAAGTTCGGAATATATTTCAATTGCACTAACTGTGGCAATATTAACATCAAAAAAGCTCTGGTAATGAATCCTGAATTAGGAAAAGAGCCTAAAACACTTTCGAACAAAAGTGAGAAAGGTTTAGAAAAGTTGAAGACTTTTCAAAAAGAAGAAAAAACAGTAAGTCAAACAAAACCAACAGAAAAAACAGAAAATAAACAGAAAGAAAAAAAAGAAATAACAATCACTTCTGATGATGTGGACATATATTACAGTTAGTTAGATTTTCCATGATCCGGATTCTTTTTCCCGTGAACATACGCTAAAATCAATCTTTCTTTTGACAATAGTATCAAAAGTTTCAGAAGCAATATCAGGAGTGTTATGATTTTCAGATAAATGCCCAAGCAGAACAAAAGACAAGTTCTTCCCATTATCCTGAATCATAGAACTGGAAGCGTCATTGCTCAAATGCCCTTCATCAGATAATATCCATTTCTTGAGAAAAGCAGGATATCTTCCGTTAATGACCATATCAACATCATGGTTGCTCTCAAGTAAAATTGATTTCAACCCAGTAATGGCCTTCTTCATTTGTTCTGTAACCATACCAGTATCTGTAAAATATCCAAACTTTCCGACAACAAATCCACAGGAACTTACATTATGGGAAGTTGCAATCGGTTTGACCTTCAACTTACCAACTTTAAAATCACCAGTAAAGATCTTGCTTTCAAATTTTCCCAGTTTTGCCTCGGAATAGACTTCTTTTGTCATATACACGGGAATTCCAAACCTCCTTGACAGCACTCCTGCACCGGAAATATGGTCGCTATGTCCATGAGTAACTAAAATTCCATTAACATCCTCTAAACTCTTGCCCAACCTGTCCATTCGACTTTCAATCTCGTTGCCACTTTTCCCGGCATCAATCAAAACAGAACAACCATTCTCTTCAACCAAACAGCAGTTACCGTTGCTCCCTGAAGCTATAACAGAAATTTCCATATTTTAATCCAAAAATTAATTTTATAAAAACTTATTGATTTCAAAAACCAAAGAAAATCAAAGATTTTCTGGGCTTTGAAAAATTTGTTTTTCAAAACAATAAATAACTACTGGCAAAATATTTATATAAAGCAGTCCATTGCCAAATAGTATGGAAGAAACACCCACAAAGATTCTCTCAGATGAGCATCAGAATATACTAAAAGTAATTGATGCATTAATTAAAGAATGCAATGCTTTAGAATCAGGAAAAGAATTAAGTAAAGATTTCTTTGAAAAAGCAATTGATTTCATAAGAAACTATGCTGACAAGTTCCATCATGCAAAAGAAGAGGATATTTTATTTAAGGAATTGAATAAAGATAGTGTGGAAATGCACTGCAATCCCATACAACAGATGCTGCATGAACACGATCTGGGAAGAGATTTTGTAAAAGGTATTGATGAGGGAGTAAAAGAAAACAATAAAGCAAAAGTCATAGAAAACGCAAGAGGATATGCCCAGTTACTCCAGGAACATATTTACAAAGAAGACAATATACTATATCCCATGGCTGATGGAGCATTAAATGAACAAATTCAAAAAGATATATTAGACAAATTTAAGCAAGCAGAGAGCGAAAGGAAATCTGATGAAGAACGTTGTTTGGATATTGTAAAAGAATTTGAAAATAGAGATAAATGATTGAAATGCAACAAACATATGACAAAATAATATCATTAGTAAAAAACAATATTTCTGATATTAATGACAATAATGTCCAATTCTCAGATACCAACTATAAACCATTCAATTTTGATAAAAACAATTTTAAGGAAATAAAGAACTCAAAATCAAATGACAAAATAGCATTTATTGACGGCGGTAGTGCAGAAATAATAAAATCATCAAACTTTTCATTGAATTTAATAAGGATATACCACACAATTTATCAGAGGAACAAAAGAATTAGTTCAAAAAAGATTGATTTCTATGCATTTATTTCGACAAAAAGCATTGACAATGAATTATTTTACAATGTTGAGTTTATTAACCATGAGGAAAATAAAATTGAGTTAGATAAAAATGACTTATTATTGAATTCTCTGGATGAAACAATCAAGCAGGGAATAACAAGAGCGTCAATATCAAACGTCTCTAATGTAATCAGAAGGTTCTCAGAACTAAAAACTGCAATTAATATTACTAATGAACTAGGAGAAAACGACATTATAGTTTTAGACGGCTCCTTGCAATGCACTTTCACAAACGAAAAAAAATACATGGATGAATTGTACGAAAAAGCAACAGAAAAAAACATCATTGTCAGCGGATTATGCAAAACCACTACTTTAATGACAGACAAAGGAAATTCAATTGCAAATGCATTGAACAAATTCAATCAGGAAGGAAAATGGCTTTATCATCCGGTTGTTGATATAAGCTCTAATAACCACAAAGCAGAAATATCATTCACAAAACTGCATGAGCATTCAAAATACATTTTCAGGTTTGAAATTTACAAAGAACAAAAACAAAACCTAAACAACATAGTAAGTTTAATTGCAAACAATTGCAAAGACTCTGTTTTCATTGGCTATCCTTATGGTTTAATAGAAGCTGACAGGCAAGCAAGAATTTCCAATCAGGAAAAAGACATGCTCTTAACATTATTCTCAACAAAATTAGGAAAAGACTGGGAAAAAATAAAAAATTCATTGACAAGCATAGATGCGCATGAAATTCTTGATAGTATAAGTTAAATAACAATAAACTATTTAAATTCTTAAAACCAAGGCAAAATTATGTATGATGTAATAAACATTGGTTCAGCAACAGTAGATGCATTGGTAAAAACAGAGTTCTGCGAGATGCTGCATGGAAAAAACAAGAAAGACTGCATTGCATATCCCGTAGGCTCAAAAATCCTAATTAAAGAGCTTATTTTAACAATTGGAGGCGGTGGAACAAACACTGCAGTTGCACTATCAAGATTAGGCCACAAAACAGCTTTCCTGGGAAAAATAGGCACAGGAGAAAATTCCAGAAGAATTATCAACAAATTAAAAGAAGAAAAAGTAGATACATCCTTAATCATAAGGTCGAAAACAGGCCGTACCGGTTATTCTATTGTCTTAGACAGCAAAGAACATGACAGAACAATATTATCTTTTAGAGGCTCTAATAGTGATTTAAAATTCAATGAAGTAAATCTAAAAAAATTAAAGGCAAAATGGTTTTACTTCTCTTCATTAATGGGCACATCATTCAAAACTTTGGAAAAAATATCCACTCATGCCAAAAAAAACAATATAAAGATTGCTTTCAATATAAGCTCTTATTTGGCAAAAAAAGGAAAAAAATACCTAAAGAATGTTCTGAAAAATGTTGAGATTTTGATTTTAAACAAAGATGAAGCCTCTATTTTAATTGGAAAAACTGATATCAAAAATCTATTAAAAAAATTAAACAAGTTAGGTCCTAATATTATTGCCATTACAGATGGAAAACATGGTGTCCATGTTTATGAAAATAATCATATTTATCATAGCAAACCGCATAACATCAAAGTAATAGAAACAACAGGAGCAGGTGATGCATTTGCTTCTTCTTTCTTGTGCGGAATAATAAGAAAAAACAACGTAGAATTTGCAATCAAGTTAGGAATAATCAACGCTGAATCTGTCATACAGCATCATGGAGCAAAGGAAAAACTCTTAAAATTCAATGAAGCCTCAAAAACCATAAAAAAAAGGTCCATAAAGATAGTAAAACACAGATTATAACTAATTAAACTCTAATTCTTCCAAATTTAAAGGATATGGAGATTAGAAAAGTTTAAATACTAGAACTTCATCCTCGACTATTATGGTAAATTTAACTAAAGCCGGAAATTCTATATGGTTTGAGTTAAATACACCTGCATTCTTTTTTTACTTTATGTAGGCCCCGATATACCTAACCTTGGGCTTTGACATAGTTCAGATTTATATCTAGGGCAAAACTTAAAAGGTTAGATAAAATAATATAAAACGGAGGAAAAAAATGATAATTGTATTGAAACCAGGAACAAAGGAAGCTGAAATTGAGCATGTTAAAGAGGAAATTGGAAAGCATGGCTGGAAACCAATGCTCTTTGAAGGTAAAGAAAGAACGGTTATGCATGTAATTGGAGATATTGGAGATTACAGTGGAAATGGCTTAAACTCAATTCCTTGCGTGGAAAAAGTAGTTAGAATAATGAAGCCATACAAGATAGCCAGCAATGAGCATCATCCACAACCCACAGTAATTAAAATAGGAGATGTAAAAATAGGCGGTGGAAACTTTACTGTTATTTGTGGCCCGGATTCCGTTGAATCTGAAGAACAAATAATTGAGTCTGCAAAATTAATGAAGAAAAATGGAATAAAAATTATGAGAGCATCAGCATTCAAGCCCCGTACAAGCCCATACTCTTTCCAGGGTTTAGGGGTAGAAGGCCTTAAGCTCTTAAAAAAAGCTAAGGATGAAGTTGGGATTTTGACGGAAACAGAAGTTATGGATGTAAGAGATGTACCCATAGCATCAGAATATGCAGATATACTGAGAGTAGGGGCAAGAAACATGCAAAACTTTGACTTGCTAAAAGAATTCGGTAAAGTAAGCAATCCAATCATACTAAAGCGTGGAAGTGCTGCAACCATTAAAGAATTTTTAATGGCAGCTGAATATATTATGCTAAATGGCAATAAAAATGTTATTTTATGCGAAAGAGGCATAAGAACGTTCGAAACAGATTATAGGAATACGCTTGATTTGGAAGCAGTTGCAATACTAAGGCAGGAAACACACTTGCCTATTATTGTAGACCCTTGTCATGCTGCTGGCAGGAGGGACATAATAATACCCTTATGCCGTGCTGCTGCTGCGGTAGGTGCAGATGGCTTGATTGTAGAAGCTCATCCAAATCCTGAAAAAGCATTATGTGATGGCGCACAATCATTGTATCCTGAACAAGTAACGCAAATGCTAACAGAAGTAAAGGCAGTATGCAAGGCAGTTGGAAAGAAGATGTAGAATGGAGCAGCTAAACATCAACATTGAAGGAAAGAGAATAAGAGTTTTGATAGGCAGCTCTATAACCGATGAGATTCTTCAACTAATAAACAAGAATCACAAAGACCATAAGGTTGCAGTCATAACTGATAGCAAACTCGAAAAGCTTTGTGAGCCTTTATTAAATTCTCTTAATTCTTTAAAACCCTTATTGATTTCTGTTCCTCCTGGTGAAAAATCCAAATCCAGGGAAAATAAAGCAAAAATCGAAGACCAGCTTCTTGACAATAAATTTGGCAGAGATTCTGTAATAATTGCTTTGGGAGGAGGCGTAATTGGAGATCTGGCAGGATATGTTGCTTCCACTTTAAATAGAGGTGTTCCCCTGATACATGTACCTACTACTTTACTTGCAATGGTAGATTCATCCATAGGCGGAAAAACAGGAATTAACACATCGCATGGCAAAAACCTAATTGGGACTATTTATCAACCAGATGCAATAATTTCTGATCTGGATTTCCTGAAAACATTACTGGAAAAAGAGTTTAAGAATGGCTTGGCAGAAATAGTAAAAATAGCTGCCACATCAGATCCTAAATTATTAAACTACATTGAAAAAAATGTAAGAAATATTGAAAATAGAGACACAAATACTTTACTCCATATAATAAAAAGATCAGTTCAGCTTAAAATTGATGTTATTGAAAAAGATACTACAGAAACAGGCTTAAGGCAAATCTTAAATTTTGGCCATACAATAAGCCATGCTCTGGAAACAAATTCAAAATACGAAGGCATGCATGGACACTTTGTCAGTTTAGGAATAAGCGTTGAGACTAAAATATCTAAACTTACAGGGAATTTAAAAGATAACGATGCAAACAGGATAATTTCATTACTTGAGACACTAAAGCTGCCTACCAAAATAAAAGAAAAGATTGAATTAAACAGAATTTCTGAGCTGATGCTGGCTGATAAAAAAACCAGAAACCAAAAGCCAAGATTTGTAATATTAAAAGAAATTGGGAAGGTAAAAACTGCCGGTAAAGTCTATTCTTTTGAGGTAGACAAGGCAATAGTATACAAAGCAATAGGTCTCAGTAAAAATGATTGAAATAATTCCTGTTAAAAATCTGGATTCTGAAATAACTGTTCCTGGAAGCAAATATATTGCAAACAGGGTCTTGATAATTGCAGCTCTAGCTAATGGAAATTCCATAATAAAAAACGTTCCAGATAATGAAGACATAAACGCGACAATAGAGGCATTAAAAAAATTAGGCATTAAAATTAATAAAAAAAACAGCGATTTAGAAATTATAGGGAATGGTGGAAAAATAAATTCTCCAAATGGGGAAATTAATGTAAAAGAATCTGGAACTTTACTAAGATTCATCACAGGTTTAGCTGCGCTTGCAGAAGGAAAAACAGTAATTACTGGAAGCAACAGGATTAAAGAAAGGCCGATATCTGATTTATTAAACAGCTTGAAGGATTTAGGTATTGAGTGCAAATCATTAAATGATGAAAATCCTCCTGTAGAAGTCATTGGAGGAACTTTAAACGGAGGCACAACTAAAATAAAAGGAAATGTAAGCAGCCAATATATTTCTTCCTTGCTTTTAATCTCGCCTTATGCAAAAAATGATGTAAAGATCATTATTGAATTAGATCTGGTATCAAAAAGTTATGTAGATATGACCATTTCCTTAATGGAAGAATTCGGAATTAAAGTAGAGAATGATAATTACAAGGCCCTTAAAGTAAAATCCGGACAAAAATACAATGCAATGGATTATGAAATTCCCGGAGATTGGAGCTCAGCAAATTATTTCCTTGCTGCAGCAGCAATAGTTCCAGGAAAAGTAAAAATAAATGGGATTGATAATAGTGCAGAAGGAGAAGCTAAATTTGCAGATGCACTTGGAAAAATGGGCTGCAAGGTAAACAGGAAAGATGATAGCATAGAAATAACCGGAAAAGAAAATATTTGCGGAATAGATATTGATATGTCGCAAATGCCTGATGCAGTACAAACATTAGTTGCTGTAGCTGTTTTTGCAAATGGCACTACAAGAATAAAAAACATTAGAAATTTAAAATACAAAGAATCCAATAGAATCAACGACACAGTAAATGAGTTAAAAAAATTAGGGATAAATGCCGCTGCAAAAGATGATGAAATTGCAATAAAAGACGGAAAGGTAAATCCCGCAATTATTGACTCACATAATGATCACAGGATGGTAATGAGCTTTGCACTTATTGGATTAAAAATTCTCGGAATAAAGATAGAAAATCCTGAATGCGTTAATAAATCATTTCCCGGATTTTGGGATAAATTAAAAGAAATAGGAGCAGAAATAAAAAATGAATAATATAGTATTAATGGGTTACAGAGGAACTGGAAAGACTGCTGTAGCTGAAGAACTAGGCGAAAAACTAAACAAAAAAATAATCAGCATAGATAAAGAAATTGAGAAAAAAACAGGTTCAATAAAGGACTATGTTGAAAAAAATGGATGGGACGCTTTTAGAGATATTGAAAGCCAAATAATTGAAAATATTAAGACTGAAAATGCAATTATTGATTGCGGTGGAGGCTTCATTGAAAGAGAAATAAATATTCAAAATTTAAAGGCAAATGGGGTAATAATCTGGCTAAAGGCATCTGTACCAATAATTAAAGAAAGAATAAAAGACAATGAAGACAGGCCATCCCTTACCGGAGAACAATCTTTCACTGATGAAATTGAAGGAGTGCTGGAAAAAAGAAATCCTACCTACAAAAAAGCAGCAGACTATGAAATAGACACTGACAATAAATCAATTGAAGAAATTGCAGGTGAAATAATAAAAATAATCGAAAATGAAAACTGAAATATGCATACCAATAACTGCAAAAACAGTAGAAAAAGCAATCGAAGATTTAAAGGAAGCAGAAAAGATTGTTGATTTAGTAGAGTTAAGAATAGACTACATTAAAAATATCGACAATGAAAAATTAGAAAAATTAATCCAATCTAAAAAAAATAAAATCATTGTTACATGCAGATCCAAAAGTCTTGGTAGTAATTTTAAAGGAAACGAAAAAGAAAGAATTGATTTATTGAAAAAAGCCGTTGAATTGGATGCGGATTTAATAGATATAGAACTAGAGTCAGGTAATGGCACAATAAAGGGCCTAATCAAAAACAAAAATAAGACAAGAATCATAGTTTCGCATCATAATTCCAAAGAAACTCCAAAATTAGAAGAACTGAATGATAAATACTCCGAAATAAAAAAATTAAATCCGGATATAGTAAAAATAGTAACTAATGCGAAATCAGTAAATGATAATTTCAAGATTTTCAGATTATTGAAAGGAAAAAATGATTTAATTGCTTTTTGCATGGAATTAAGAGGCCATATTTCAAGAATTTTAGCTCCAAAGTATGGTTCATTAGTAACATTTGCCTCATCAGGTAATGAAAAAGAAAGTGCACCAGGGCAAATAACAATTGATGAAATGAAAAATGTTTACAATATTGATTCAATTGATAAAGATACAAAAGTTGTGGGAATAATCGGTGAATTTGCAGAAGATTCAATGTCAAAATACATGCACAACCCCAGTTTCAAAGAAGAAAAGCTGAATTATGTATATGTGCCATTCAAAGTGGAGAAAGAAGAACTTAAGGAATTTATTAAAAACATGAGAGAATTTAATTTCAGAGGATCTTCAGTAACAATTCCTCATAAAGTAGAAGTAATGAAATACATTGATGAAGTTGATGATACAGCAGAAAAAGTTGGTGCTGTCAACACTCTTGTAGAAAATGATGGAAAATTGAATGGCTATAATACTGACTATTACGGTGCTGTTCAGGCCTTAAAAGAGAAAACCCCTTTAAAAGAAAAAGAAGTTTTTGTTATAGGAACAGGCGGAGCCGGAAGGGCTGTAGTTTATGGCCTAAAGAAAGAAAATGCAGAAGTTACTGTAACAGACATAAATGCTGGCAAGGCAAAGCTATTAGCAAAAGAATTTGACGTAAAATTTGAAAACATTGAAAAAATGGAAGAACTAGTCAAAAAGAACGAAATAATCATAAATGCAACAAGTGTTGGTATGACTCCAAATATTAATGAAAGTATTATAAAAGAGAAAGATTTAGTAAAAGGAACATTAATAATGGATGTTGTTTATAATCCTGTAAATACAAAATTTGTCCAGCATGCAAAAAATGCCGGATGCAAGACAGTAACTGGAGACCGGATGCTCATTCACCAGGCAATTGGGCAGTTCAAGCTGTGGACAGGGAAAGAACCAGATTTCAAATTAATGGAAAGTGCATTGTTAAAACATGTAAATAGGTGAAATAAAATGTCAGATAGCTTAGGAAAACTATTCAAAATAACAAACTTTGGAGAAAGTCATGGGAAAGCAATAGGTGTAGTTATAGAAGGCTGTCCTCCTTTACTTGAGATAAGCGAGAAAGATATCCAGATAGATCTTAACAGGCGCGCACCAGGTCAAAGTGAAATAACAACAGAAAGAAAAGAAGAAGACAAGGTAGAAATCCTATCTGGGGTGTTTAATGGGAAAACAACCGGAGCTCCAATTGCACTGGTAATTTTCAACAAAGATTACAAAAAAGAAGATTACAAGAATCTAGCTAAAGCTTTCAGGCCGTCACATTCGGATTTCACCTGGAAAAGTAAATATGGGATAAGGGATCCATTTGGTGGTGGAAGAACCTCAGCAAGATTAACAGCAGGAAATGTAGCAGCTGGAGCTATAGCTAAGAAAATACTCAAGGAAAAGTTCAAAACAGAGATTACCGCATATGTCAAGAAAATTAAGGGAATAGAATCAAATGTAAATCCGGAAACAATAAGCAAAAAAACTGTTGAATCAAATATTGTCAGATGCCCTGATAAAAAAGCAGCAAAAGAAATGATTGATTTAATCAAAAAAACAAAAGAACAAGGCGATTCTTTAGGTGGTGTAATTGAATGTATTACAAAAAATGTTCCCGTAGGATTAGGGGAGCCTATATTTGACAAGCTGGATGCAGATCTTGCAAAGGCTGTTTTATCAATCAATGCAACTAAAGGCTTTGAAATTGGATCTGGTTTCAAAGGAACAAAAATGTATGGGAGCCAGCACAATGACCCGTTTATTATCAAAGGTGGAAAAGTAAAAACAAAAACCAATAACTCTGGAGGCATACAAGGGGGAATCTCAGATGGAATGCCTATAATATTCAAAGTAGCTTTCAAACCCACATCAACAATAGGAAAGGCCCAGAAAACCGTAAGCACATCCCTAAAACAAGTAGAACTGAAAGCTAAAGGCAGGCATGACCCTTGCGTATTGCCCAGGGCAGTGCCTATAGTAGAAGCAATGACTGCTTTAGTGCTTTGCGACCATTATTTACGCCACAGGGCCCAATGTGGAGACATAAAATGAGCATAGAAGAATTAAGAAATGAAATTGACAGGATAGATGATGAAATTATCAATTTATTGGGCAAAAGAAAAGATTTAGTTGCAGAAATAGCCAAAATAAAAAAAGAATCAGACAATCCAGTTTATGATAAGGATAGGGAACAAAAAATAATTGGAAAATTGAAAAAAATGGCAAAAGAAAAAGGGTTGGATGAAAATTTTGTCAGTTCATTGTATGCCATCATTCTGAAAGATTCAAAAGAAAATCAGGAAAGGATAGTAAAACACTAGAAAATCAAAGATTTTATGTACCCCAAAAATCCAAAGGATTTTTGAGGGAAATAAAAAAGGAATGAATAATGGAAATAGGAATAATTGGATTTGGAAGGTTTGGAAAATTAATGACAAAATATTTGTCAGAAGATTTCAAGGTTTATGTATTCAGCAGAAGCAATAAAAGCATTGAAATTAAGAAAAATAATGGAATTCCTGCTTCATTAGAAGAAGTTTGCAAAAAAGACATTGTAATTCCCTCAGTCCCCATATCTAAATTTAAGGCTACATTGAAAAAAATAAAGAATTTATTGAAAAATGACTCATTGGTTGTCGATGTATGTTCTGTAAAAGAATATCCTGTAAATGCCATGAAAAAAATCTTACCAAACAATATTCAAATTCTTGCATCCCATCCTATATTCGGCCCTGACAGCGCTGCTGATTCATTAAAAGACAAGAAAATTGTTTTGTGCAAAACAAGAATAAATAATGAACTGTATGGAAAAATAAAAAAATATCTGGATGGCAAAGATTTAATGGTGATAGAAACAACACCGGAAAAACATGATAAAGATATTGCAAAATCCTTATTTTTGACCCATTTCGTTGGAAGAACTTTAATTGATTTTGATGCAAAAAATGTTGATATAGATACAGAAGGATATAAAAGATTGATGAAAATTCTTGACACAGTAGAGAATGACACCCAGCAGCTTTTTGAGGACATGAATAAATACAACAAATATTCTAAAAAAATAAGGCAGGATTTCATAGAGTCTGTAAACCGGGTCAACATGAGGTTAGAAAAATGAAAATAGGATACCAGGGAATAAAAGGTGCAAATAGCGAAGCTGCAATATACAAACACTATGGTGAAAATGTTGCAGCAATTGGCTTCGAAACTTTTGAAGATGTTTTTAAGGCTGTAAAAAGCAATAAAGTAGATGTTGGCTTACTGCCATTTGAGAATACAATAGCGGGCAGCATTACTAAGAATTATGATTCATTACTAAAGGAAAATGTTTTTGTCATTGCCGAAGTTTTTTTAAAAATAACACATAATCTTTTATCCAATAAAGGGAACAAGCTTGAAGATATTAAAATTGCATATTCTCATCCGCATGCACTTAAGCAATGCAAAGAATTCCTAAAAAAACACAAAATAAAAGCTATTCCGGAGTATGACACAGCCGGAGCTGCAAAAATAGTCAAAGAAAGAAATAAAAAAGGTGAAGCTGCTATTGCTTCTGAACTGTGCGCAGATATTTATGGGCTGGATATATTAGAAAAAGGGATAGAGATAAACAAGCACAACACAACAAAGTTTTTTGCCATTGTAAAAAAAAGTAATATCCCAAAAGACCTCAAAAAAGAAAAAACAAGCATTGTATTTAAGTCAAAACATTACCCTGGAGCATTGGTAAATTGTCTGCAAAGGTTGGCGAAAAATAACATTAACCTGACAAAACTTGAGTCAAGACATATTCCGGAAAACCCATGGGAATATGTTTTTTACGTTGACTTTGATGGAAGTATAGAAGATAAAAATGTAAAGCTGGCATTAAGCGAGATGGAAGCCTCATCAATATTTATTAAGATTTTGGGAAGTTATCCTAAAGGCTCTAAATAAGGTAAATCGAATATAAAAACAATCAGTGCCAAAACATTTAAATAACCTTTTTCTTTTAGTAATCTTAAAAAGAGGTATACAATATAATGACCAAAAAAACACAGTTCATTCTATGGTTTAAGGATTTGGAAATAAAAGATGTTCCTCTTGTTGGTGGGAAAAATGCCTCTTTAGGAGAGATGTATCGTAACCTGACAAAAAAACATGTCAACATACCAAATGGTTTTGCAATAACTGCTTATTCTTACAGGTATCTGCTAAAAAAAGCTAAAATTGAAAAGCAAATAAAACAAATTCTTTATGGGTTGAACACGAGAAACATACAGGATCTTGCTGAATGCGGGAAAAAAGTAAGGGAAACAATTCTAAAAGCAAAACTTCCAGAAGAATTAAAAAAATCAATAACAGATGCTTACAAAAAACTGTGCAAAGAGTATGGTTCCAATACCGATGTTGCTGTCAGAAGCTCTGCTACAGCAGAAGATCTTCCTGATGCAAGTTTTGCAGGGCAACAAGAATCCTACCTTAACATTAAAGGAGAAAAAGCATTGTTAGAAGCATGCAAAAAATGCTTTGCCTCTTTATTTACAGATAGAGCAATTTCTTACAGGGTTGATAAAAAATTCAGCCATTTCAAGGTTGCTTTAAGCATTGGTGTTGAAAAAATGGTAAGAAGCGACCTTGCATCCAGTGGTGTAATGTTTTCTATTGACACAGAAACAGGTTTCAAAAATGCAGTCCTTATTACTGGCTCTTATGGATTGGGAGAAGATATTGTCAAGGGCATTGTAAATCCAGACCAGTTTTATGTCTTTAAGCCCACTCTAAAAGATTTTAGGCCGATTATAAGCAAAAAGCTAGGTCCAAAAAAGATAAAGATGATTTACAGCACAGGAGAAAATTCAACAAAGAACATTAAAGTAACAGAAGCAGACAGAAACAAATTCTGCATAAATGATAATGAAATTTTAAAACTTGCAGAATGGGCTGTTATAATAGAGGAACATTATTCAAAAAAAGCAAATAAATTCAAGCCAATGGATATGGAATGGGCAAAAGACGGCAGAACAAAAAAATTATTTATTGTGCAGGCAAGGCCAGAGACAGTGCAAAGCCAAAAGGATGTGAATATTCTCGAGGACTATATACTACAGGAAAAAGGACAAGTTATTGCAACAGGCCTAAGTGTTGGCACAAAAATTGCATCCGGAATTTCCCACGTAATAAAAAATGTTAATGATATTAAAAACTTTAAGGCAGGAGAAATCCTAATAACAGAAAAAACCGACCCGGATTGGGAGCCAATAATGAAGATTGCTTCTGCAATTGTAACAAACAGAGGCGGAAGAACAGCGCATGCAGCGATTATAGCCCGCGAATTAGGTATTCCTGCAATTGTCGGAACAGAAAACGGAACAGAGCTCATAAAAAATGGCATTGATGTTACAACAAACTGCGCAGAGGGCGAAGTAGGCTATATTTACAAAAAAAAATTAAAATTCAAAATATCCAAAGTTAACTTAAAAAAAATAACTCGTCCAAAAACAAAAATAATGATGAATGTAGGAAATCCTGACCAGGCTCTTGAGTTTTCTTTTATACCTAATGACGGAGTAGGGTTGGCAAGAGAAGAATTCATCATAAGTTCTTACATCAAAGTCCACCCATTAGCTTTATTGCATTACAATAAGATTAAAGACAAAAAAGCGAAAAAGATTATTGATGAATTAACTCGTGCTTACGAAAATAAGGTAGATTATTTTGTTGAGAAGCTTGCCCAAGGTGTTGCAATGATTGCCGCAGCTTTCTATCCAAAAGATGTTATTGTACGCATGTCAGACTTTAAATCAAATGAATATGCTAATCTTGTAGGTGGAAAAGAATTTGAGCCTAAAGAAGAGAATCCAATGATAGGCTGGAGAGGAGCTTCCAGGTATTATTCTAAAAAATATAAGCAAGCTTTTGGCCTGGAATGCAAAGCCATGAAAAAAGCAAGAGATGAAATGGGATTGGCTAACATAAAGCTTATGGTGCCATTTTGCAGGACTGTTGAAGAAGGGAAGCTTGTAATAAATGAAATGAAAAAACACGGCCTTGTACAGGGCAAAAACAACCTGGAAATATATGTAATGTGTGAAATACCATCTAATGTTATTTTAGCAGATGAATTTGCAAAGATTTTTGACGGATTCAGCATAGGGAGCAATGACTTAACGCAATTAACTCTTGGTTTAGACAGAGATTCAGAACTTGTCAGCAGTATTTATGACGAAAGAGACAAAGCTGTGAAAAGGCTCATTTTCGAAGTAATACACAAGGCAAAAAGAAACAACAGAAAAATAGGAATTTGCGGCCAGGGCCCTTCAGACCATACAGATTTTGCCCAGTTCCTTGTAGATTGCAAAATAGATTCTATTTCCTTAAATCCAGACACAGTTTTGAAAACAACAATAGCAATCGCAAAAGAAGAGAAAAAGTTGAAAAAGAAAAGATAACTATAGTTTAAAACTATTTTGCCTAAGCCTTTAATTTCTTATATCCCACCCAAATCAATATTCCTAATGTTATCCCTAGAAGTATAAACCTTGCGAAATCAGGCAAACCGAACCAATACCTCATTGTGCCATAAAGTATTGTTAAGATGCCTCCTCCCATCAATCCCGAGCTGACGCTTGGCACCTTTAACGCAATGCCGGATATTAGGGCTATTAATCCAATGATTGTTGCAACAATGAAAACAACTCTGTTGTATTTTTCATTTTCTTCTTCAAACTCCCAGTCACAATTCTCGCAATAATAACTCTCAACACAGCCATTTTGATCATATTTAGGCCATATATCTCCGTTTTCCTTACATTCTTTCTTTAAGGCCTCATCAGGTTCTATATATTTGCAATCTCCAAATCCTTCCAAAGACCCAGGATACGGCTTCTCATAGTATCTATCTCCACAATAATCCTCAGATATAGGGGATTCATAAAAAGTTGCTATCCCAAAACCTACAAAAAAAACAAAAACTAATGCAATCGCCACTGCTAACAAAACATGCTTGAATTTTGCCATAATCCGAAGTATGAAATTAAAGAGTTTAAAAATTTATTTGTTTTGATTAATATTTATTTTCCATATAGAAAACTATAAATACTATTTGTTCGATATAATATATATGGCAAAAGGTCGTCCGGTAAAATCTGAAATAAGGCAGAATATTGTGGAGATACTCTTTTTTATGAAGCAGGGCTATGGCTATGAAATCTACAAGGCCTATGTTGCCATATTCCCCAAAGTCACCATGAGGAGCATTTACTATCACCTTAGGAAAGGCGTTAATCTAAATGAGTTTAAGGTCAGTAAGATAGAAAAGGAAAAAGGAGATTATTCATGGGGTGGTGAAGCAGAAAAAATCTATTATAGTTTGGGAGATAGTGCAAAACCTACAAGTAATGAGAAGGTTAAAGAATATTTTGATAAAAAGAAATAATTCTAAATTTTTCCAAATCCTTTTCCAATATTCCCCATTCCTGTACCTCCCATTCCAGCATCTCCAAGTCCTGTATCTCCTATTCCGGCATCTTCCATTCCAGAATCTTTAGAAGAAGGGGGAATCAGTTTTCTCATAATTATTTCAAATATCACAATCACTATGTAAAATATAATTAGGTCAATAATCACCCACAGAGTTATATTGATAAGACCGTGTATCCACAAGATTGTTATTCCGGAAAGATAATAAATAGTTGTTGGTGAAGCAAATAAAAAAAATATGTTTTCTTTTAGTTTATGGGTAAATGAAACAGAGATGATAAATCCAGAATATACAGCAATAACAATCACAGCCATAAGCTTGTCTATGCTAAATAATTCTAAATTTTTTGTGAACAAAGCCTTAAGACTTATTACAACCACCCAAAATAAATTTAATCCATTTCCCAAAGCGGTATTCCAACCTAGTTTTTCTCCTTTATACATGCCAAAATAAACTTCAAGAACAAGCCAGAATAAGATTATTGGAGTCAAAACCCACCAAATAGAAGAATCCCTGAAAGGTGCGGAGAATATTTCCTTAAAGCCATCCAAAATATTTGTCCAAACCGTAGCCATATTATTATTTGTTTATTTATTTTTTATAAATATTGTTATTTTGCTGGAATTGTAACCTCAAGTGACACATGTCACCGGAGAATACACTCAAAATTCCCTACTATTTCTCCAGCTTCCTAGGCTCAAATAAAATTATTTCTATCAGAATATCCAAAAAAATAAAGGTTATATCAATACACCATCTAAAATTGATCCTAACCATCTAAGTAACGGCAAGAAAACCAATATTAGGAGGGAAAACAAGGATGCCCAATTAAAAAAAAGCCAGAGAGACATGCTCTTGCCCTTGTTTGGTATTATTCTCTCAAAAAATATCTTTAGCATTCTTGCTCCGTCTGTAATAAATATTGGCAATAAATTGATTAATCCTATATTAAGGCTAAGGAATGCTAACCATCCTAAGAGCTGCTTAAACCAATTAATGATTTTAAGTAAAATTTGGTTTAAAAAGTTGTCATTCCTTAGTTCTGATTTCTCTCCCAGAATCCATACTCCGAGGTAACCTTGGGAGGGGTCATCAGGACTTTCTGTTGTTGTAACCGGATATATATTATCATCAGATCTCAATTCAATATTTTTGTTTGGGCCTATATTTGCCATTGCCTTCCTAAAATCTTCAACTGTATTGACACTTCCCCCATAAATTCTTGTGATTACTGTGCCATTTTCAATGCCTGCTTTTTCTGCAGGCAATCCGGGTTGAGAATAAATAATTACGCCTGTTGGAATAGACAAAATATTTGTAATAGGATTCAGAAGTGCCCATATTATTAACATAGCAACTATTACTGTCAAAAAATTCGAAAATGGGCCTGCTGCAAATACTGAATGCTGCACCACATCTTTTTGCTTTGCAAGTGCCTTTTCATTGGGCTCAACAAATGCCCCAAGTATAGGGCCAAAAAAAGCCAGTCCAGAGTTTTTAATCCTAATCTTATATGCACTTGCCACAACACCGTGGGAAAATTCATGCACTAGGATTATTATAAACAAAACTATCCATCCAGTTATTAAGGGAAACACCAAGCCAGTGCCTGCAATTGGTAGACCAGGAATGACAGGACTTGCGCCGCCTGCTCCTGGTTCATTCATAAGCAGTTTATATGTCAAAGACAGAATCAGAATAAAAGTCAAAATCATTCCAATAAATCCAATCACAATGCCAAAGTATCCTAAAAGTTTGACTAATCTCCTTGCTTTTTCAGCCATAAAATTCATAAGGCTGATCCCAATTTTTGTCCTATAGAGATATACTAATTTACCATGAACTTCAAATTTTTTTCTATTAATGTAAACAATCAGAAAAACCAAAGAATAGAACAATATAGTAGTTTTATATTCAAGTATAGCTAAGACAAAACTCATTTTTTCCTAACCGATCTAAATCTTTTGCCATTGCACCTTCTGCACTTAATCTTACCCTGAATTATTTTCATATTCTGTGCTCTAATTTTAGTGCTGCATTTCTTGCAAACAAACACATTCAAAAACTTTCTCGCCTGACTTTCTGGGAACTTAACCATTTTATTACCAATAATTTTTTTATATTTTGTCTGTTAGATTTTATTAGGATTTAATTAATTATTGTTTTAATGAAGTTGGTGTTCACTGAGTCTTCACTTGCTTCATTACCTTGTCATTCAATATTACCCAATACAGGACATTTGCTCCTTCAGCAACCTGGCCTTTAAGCTCTTCTGGAATCTTTAGATCAAATGTTTCATAATTTTCAGAGTCCATTACATTTGCTGTATCATCCTGAATAGATAACACCTGTGCTGACTTTTTCTCTACAATAGGTACATCAACATTATCGTGTCCTGGCATTACTACAATTCTTTTTTTTTCATCTACTAAACCAACAGCAGTTAATCTTACTTTTGCATGGCCATGCTTTCCAGGCCTTGAAACCTGCATATCAGCAACTTTGCATGCAGCGCCTTCCAAAACAACATAGCTGCCTTTTTGTAAACTACCAACACCTTGTATCTTTGTTACCATAATCTCACCAAATTTTAGTTAATCAAAAGAAGATGTAGACCAAGATTTATAAATATATATGTTAACTTTTTGCAGCCAGCTTTATATCGCTTGCCTTAACTGTCACGCGGCCAGCATGCTTTGCAAGACTAACCGCTTTTGCAGCTATCTGATCTGCAAGATCCTCAACAGTATTCTTTAAAGCAACTTTTGCTTTGTCTGATACCCTGTCAGCTCCACATTGCTTTAGTATCTTTTCCATTGCTGCCAAAGGAAGAATTCTTGGACTTGAACTCATTTTACCACCCCCATAAATAATATTTGTAAACACGGGGTTATATTTAAAGGTTTTGGATGTCAAAACCACCTAAACTTTATCCTTCTTTTCTGCCTCATCAAACCTTTAATTCTGTCTTCCATCTCTCCGCTATTCTCAA
>Ga0187827_10003421_pt1 | contig 20529 bp, 15 predicted proteins | sample ETNtaG_39_FD_167969 | JGI IMG/M metagenome (GOLD analysis project Ga0187827, IMG submission 167969) | Marine microbial and viral communities from oxygen minimum zone, Eastern Pacific Ocean - ETNP2014_SV_150_PacBio MetaG (Illumina Assembly) | ecosystem: Environmental > Aquatic > Marine > Hypoxic... | reverse complement strand
AAAAGGGAGAACATCTTAGATGGTGTACCAAAAAATCTACCTGCACTAATTCGAGCCCGACGTATACAGGAAAAAGCTGCTAATGTTGGATTTGACTGGAGTGAATTATCTCCCGTCCTAGAAAAATTAGATGAAGAAGTATTAGAATTAAAAGAAGCAATAGCATCACAAGACCCAGAGAACATCAAGGATGAAATGGGAGATGTCCTTTTTTCCTTGGTGAACTTAAGTCGTTTCCTTAATATTAATCCTGAAGATTCACTACGTAGGACTATTTCTAAATTTGAAACCCGCTTTAGTAAAGTTGAGAAAGAATTGAAAAAAAGAGGAAAAACTCTTACTGATTCTAATTTAGAAGAAATGGATGAAATTTGGAACCTAATAAAGACTAAATCTTCCCAATGATATTTTGAAAAAATTATTATCTAAGGATTATATTGAGATTAGAAATTAAAAATAAATTTCACTAGAAAACCAAAGTCAACAACCAATTTATTTAACCAACATTAACTTCTGATTTTGTATTTTATTTTCAGCTTTCATCTGAAGAAAATATATCCCACTGGGTTGTTTAGAAGCATCCCACACAACAGTGTAATTACCTGCATCCATGAAACTGTTTTCCAGAATTTCAATTAATTGCCCTCTTAAATTATAAATGCTCAAGTTTATAGAGCCTGCTTTAGCTATACTATAGACAATAGTTGTTACAGGGTTAAACGGATTAGGGAAAATTGAATTAAAAGATGTTGTAAAGGGTAATGCCACAGGAATGAGTTGCTCTGAATTTGCAGCTTCAACTTCCATTATTATAAAAAAGCCTTCATAGTCAAAGAGATGATCATGCTCAGGAGCAACTATTACCAATGTAGTGAAATTTTGCGTGGTATGTGCTTTTGAAACCAAGGCATCTTCTGTTATGTTTAATTCAAACAGTTCATCATGTTTCAGAACTATTTTTAATGCACCAACATACCCGTCACTTTTCATTCTCAATTCATACCCAGTATCATGTAACTGTATACTACTTGCATTATCAACACGTGGCCCAAGGATCAGATTAATCACCTGAACAATATCCAAAATATTTATTGTGCCGTCACCATTCACATCTGCTAGGCTTGATTCTGGTTCAACACCCAGAATGATATTTACCATAATAATTACATCAAGAATATTGATAATACTATCACCATTCAAATCACCTAATATTCCATCCGATTCTATATAAGCAGGCGGAAAGATAATATCATCTACCCATGCGGCATCTTCACATCCAGTATTATTACAATCTGTACTGCCTCCACTGCTATCTTTAATATATGACCAGCGGAATGTATGTTCACCTTCTGTTACATCATAACTTACTTGGGTCCATGGAGAACCTCCAGATGTTGTAGATTGATATTGCCCCTTTAAGGTATTATCAATATAAAACTCAAGACCATCATAGAAGTAGTTTCCTGAAGATGAATACTCTGCTGAGACACGATAGAAAAATTCTATTTCACCATCTGCTGTAATATCTAATGTGACACTCATATCTGAAGATTGGTTATTTCCAATTGTACCAGATTGAGCACTACCAGAACCGGTGTAAGATTCTGTGTTATCTACACCCCAATTTGTACAACCGATACCATTACATGATAAATTCCAGTCTAAAGAACCCAAGCCGGATTCAAAGTTAGCAATCACTTGTCCCACAGGAATTGAAAAGGTGACATTTTCTTCATATTCAGTTGTAGGAGACTGATCTGAGTTTACTATAATAATGAACTCGGCAATATGTCCTATAGGTGTAGTTGTACTGACAGAAACAGAAACACTGAGAGTTTCATCATTATTGTTATTTCCTCCAAACCAAACGTAGGCATTGGTAAAAGAGGAACTATTTACTGTGACATAAGAATCCCCTATTATGCTAATCATTGGGCTATGGATGTCAGCACCACCTGTATTTAATAAATGTACATCTAGATTTGCTGAAACACCAGGATCAAGGTTGCCTATAACCGCATCCACTTCTATGACCGGTGCATAAGCCGTAAAGCTCAGATTTGATTCCCAGGTTTCATTGCCCGCAGAAATGTTGCAAATCAATTCAAAATCATATTCATTAGGTACAGCGGTTGAAATAACAAATTCAAGTCCGCTGATAGTTGCAGTACCATCAGAAGCAATATATGATGTAGATGCACTGCTATTGGTTAATGTCACATACTGATCAGCTGTTGATAGAACAACCTGTACACTATTTGCAGCATCATTACCAACATTTTCAAGATTTAAACTTAAATCTACAGTCTCACCAAATTGAATAATGCCTGAATCATCTCCTGATCCTGCAGTAAATGATGTGCTCTCTACCATTATATAAGGTCCTTCAGGGGATGCGATTAAAATTTCACCAAAATATGGTTGATGATTCTGGCAGGTTCCTACGATTTGGGCAGTTCCAGGTATTGTAGCTCCAGAAAGGTTAAGCTCAATATTACCAAAAGGATTTATTTGTCCTGAACCTAAAATATTTCCATCATGCGTGATACCAACATAAGTATAAGGTGCGCCACTGATACTAATAGAAGTACTGCCAACGGGTAAAAACTCAGTATGAGTAAGATTATTTTCAGAAGGAATGCCAAAGTAAGTGGAAAGGGATGGATCTCCCATAAGATGATAAATCTCCCAATAATAATTTATCAGGCTACTGCCAGCTTCAACTACACCTAAGTTTCCAGCCACCATTAGAGTACTATTTACAACAGCCCAGTTGTTTTCACCATTATTATGGAAGGTACAATCATAAGCACCAGGTCCAGTAGAGTTATAGGAAGGATTAGATGTAATATTTCCATTGCCAACACCCCACCAGTAATCTTCATTCCAGTAGGTTACATCTGAACCGCCAATATATCCCACTGCACCTTTATTTTCTGCCCGGAGAAGTTTTTCTCCGAAACATTCTCCAGTATCAAAAGCATTGGTAAGACAACAATTACCAACCATTAATGGGTATTTTCCATCGTTTGTTAAATTATTCACATCAGAGTTAGTAAAAGACGGGTCTGCCCATCCAGATTCATAACCATGAGCAGTATAATTTACATAAGCCGCTCCATCACTAACATCAGACTTGATTTGTGAACCACTACTTCCTGAAGCTGGATATAAATAAGTATGTGAATAGATACCATGTTCATTATTAAAATAATAATTAGTTCCATAATTAATTTGTCCGTTACCGTATGTAGGAGCATATGATGCATCCACACCAGATATCATCACAACTTCACCTAAAAATGAAGGATCACTCATTTCAAATTTTTCATATTCCAGAGTTTTATCAATTTGAGGTTGAAGATGCATTGGTGTTTGTGCTGAGAAACGACCATATAGTATTTCGGGCATCATATCGCCAGAAACATCTCCGTAGTCATTATCAGATACATGTCCACCACTGCTGTATGATGCCGGCAGCTGATTGGTGTCTCCAATTAGAAGAACAAAAGAAGGGGGCATAATACCATCTTCAGGATTGTTATATAGATTATGAATATAGTTTTCAATCGCTGAAGCATTTGAACCAATATCCCCTGTATAACCCACTATTACATGATAACCTTTTTTAGTTTTCCAATCAATAAATTCATTTAGGTATCCTTCAAATAAGGAATTGGCAACAATTAAATAAGTTACCGGGTCACTAATCATGTCATCTGACCGAGTGGAGGACTCATAATTGGGAATTTGATTATAAAGGGCTTCAAAATAAGGAGAGTAGTATTTTTCTTTAATTTCTGCAGTTTTTATATAATCAGCACCTTCCATGTGAATATTAATTTCTAGATCTGTATAAACACGCAGTATGTTGTCTATTGGATTGTAATCAACAGGTCTAATATTGAGATTAGCAATTCGGATTGCACGAAGCTGTCCTTCTATTATTACAGAAACTAATTCTTTCCTAAGCAGTGTATTTTTTGAATATACTCCTGAGTTAATAGAAAAAGGAATATCTTCTGGATTTTGACTTTTTGAAAGGGAAGGTTGTGCAGGAAAAATTGGAGATGTAATTCCAAGATCTAAGAGGGAATAATCCCGATAGTTGCTACTAACAATTTCTATATATGGAATAGCTGCCTGTGGCACTTCAATAAGACTATGTATTTCCGGCAATTCAGGTTCACCGACATCATAACTCATGTGAAAACCCGGTAGAGACAATCGAGTATATTCGCCTTCATCTGTCATTTCTGAAAATGTTACAATATCACCGGTTGTTATCTTGACATTTAAAACATAAGGGTCTAACTGCTGCATAGTAAATTCAGTTTTACTATTGCTTACTTCAATTACAGATGTGGCAAAAATAACTCCACATATAACAGGAACAAAAGTAGCTAACTTTCTTAACATAGTATTCTCCTTATAAATATGCATGAAACTTAATAGAAATTAGATATTTTATGTAAATTTATCAAATAAATGATTGTTACAGAATGAAACAGGTCTTTTGTGGAGGCGGGGAGAATCGAACTCCCGTCCGGATAAATAGTTCAGTCAGCGTCTACATGTTTAGGCTGTATTCAGAGTCTTATCCAATGATTATGAACAGCCACAGTCTCATTGGACCAGCCTATTCCCCCGAAGGGTGCTTAGCCAACACTGCTAGGCGCAGAGTTGAAGCAGTCTACTTTAAATGATACCTCATTAACCTGCGGTAGACTCGCCTGTTAGGAGATAGCTGCCATCAATTAAGCGGCAGCAGCGTAGCCGTAATCGGCACTTAAGGTTGTTCCCGGATGATTTAGGAGGTAACCAGAAATCCTCCACATGCATCTGAAAGATCAAATAAACCCGTCGAAACCATGACGCCCCCAATAATGTCAAAAAACAAATTTACATTCAGGCAATAAAGTTAATAAATAATGACATAATATTCTATCTTTTGATTAGATACAATGTATATATATCTAAATTCCCTTGCTATGGACTAAATAATAATAGTAAAAAAGAAAATGCTCCGACTTGATAGAGAGGAGGAGTTGAAAGAAGGTGTAAATAGAAGATGCTTACACCAAATCAAGCCGAAACATTCACTTTCTAATCTTAAAACTTGGCAATTTAGGCATAGTTTCAAAAATAATTGTAATGGAATGTAACCATTTAATCAATATCAACGATAATTTCACCCATAACAGATAAAAAAACTATTATTAAAGGGAGACCTTAATAGGAAAGGAAAATCAGTATAATTTAAGCAAGCTAAATAACCCCTCTGTGTTTATACCTAATCAAATTTTAATATATCTAAGTAGGAAATAATCGAATACTGATTATAATTAAATGGTTGTAAATTATTTTATTAATTTAAATTTTTATATTTAAGGGTTAATAATGAAAGTAGTCATAATTATTACTAATATACTTTTGAATATTATCTTTTCTCAAGGGGGAACGCAGACCAATCTATTTGGGACTGACTTATTAAATGAGAATCCAATATATCCAATTCCTGAAGAAATGACTTTTGAAGAATATCAAGATATGAATAGAAGATTAGGGGTTGGGTTACTTTTAGCTGCTATACCAATTCCAGGAACAATACATAATTATGCTGGAGAAGAAAAAATAGCAAAAAAAATACGTTGGGTTGCAGCAGGAAGCATAGTATCAATTATTATTGGAGCTATTTCAACCGAGGAAGGTGATTGGGAGGAATCTCCATACCAGACTTCAATTTTTAATGAAGGTGAAGAAAATGAGCAAAGATATCAAATGATACCTATAGGTGCGGTTGGTACAGATATTGAATATAAATATGTTGAACTTAATAAGATAAAAAAATCTAGTGGAGCTGCTTTCCTGATTCCATTAGGAATAAGTGTATTAATAGCAGACTATTTTTATGATTATATTCATGGAATTAAAACAATTGAAAACAAGCGAGATAGAGTTAGATTCAAATATGGTAAAAAGATAGACTTCAGCTTTGAGCCAACATATAACATTAATACAAGGATGGCGGGGATCAATCTTTCTTATCAATTTTAGAATAATATTCCCTAAGCCCACCTTTCAGTTCCTATTTCCGTATAAATAATCCAACGCTGATTCTGAAATAAATTTATAAATTGCAACATGAAAAAATCATGGGTAGAAAAGAGAGAAAATTGTAAAGAACATCAAATTAAAACCATTTCTAAAACAATTGCTGATATGCCTGCAGGTTCATTGATGTTAATCCCGAATACAAAAATTGTAGATAAATTTGTAAGAGATATTCCAAAGGGTATTTTTATTAATTTTAAATCTCTTAGAATAAAATTAGCTAATAAATTTCAATGCGATGTAACATGCCCATTAACATCTGGTATTTTTTTGAGAATAGTTTCTGAGGCAGCTTATGAAGAGTATATATCTGGTTTGGGTTTAGAGCTGATCACACCATTCTGGAGAACGATTGACTCAAATTCAAATTTAGCTAAAAAATTAGAATGTGGTGTTGATTTTGTAATAGAGCAACAAAGAAAAGAAGTAATCAAGCCAACCCCTCCTGTATAATCACAATTGAAAAACAATAGTTTTTAAAGTAATTCAGTTTGGTTTGAATATCTGAAATCTGTTTAACTTTCATGCTTGTTCTTTCAACTTCTTTTAGGAATGAAAGAATAGCTTTTTCATAGCTAGGAATTTGATGTTTAGTATTAATATTTTGAATATTAAGTAATAGTATTCGATTTTCTTTTATGCTGCTACAGGTTACTCATTTGAGTTTCCAATAAACTTTTGATTTCTTTTACCATTATGGTATAAATAACCATAATATTTTTTATTATTGTTTTATCTATTCTGGAACAAATTGAAGCCGTTATATGTACTTTCATGATCACATATAAGGCACACGCGCCATTAGCTCAGTTGGTAGAGCAGTTGACTCTTAATCAATTGGTCCGGGGTTCGAGACCCTGATGGCGCACCAACTAATTTGACTCCGTAGCTCAGCTGGTAGAGCAGTGGCCTTTTAAGCCATTGGTCGTGCGTTCGAGTCGCACCGGAGTCACACCCTTACAAGCCTCGTATTATCACGGGGCTTTCGTCTATCATAGAGCCAATTCCTTAGTTTGTCATATTTAGTCATTTACACCCCTTTAAAGCCAAAAAAGGTAACTAAAAAAAGGTAACTTTGTAGTTTCTGAATTCCGGGAGTGGTACAGGTTAGCCCATATTGGACTTATTGAAATAGGGTATAGTTTGTAATTATAGGAAGTCCGGCCATGAGGAAGGATGCCCCCTGCTGCTGTAGCAGCAATACGTCACTACCCTGATATGATTCGGGAAAAAACCGGCAAACCATATTAAGTTTACATATCTAATCAAGGACGAAAATGAAGAAAACTGCTGAGATTATAATTAAGGTTTCTTCATTTTTCAAATTTCGCCAAAATTAGACAATATTATGCAATAAAGTGGGATACACTTTAAAAATAGTATAGATTTTCCATTCCAGCATTATATCAACAAACCACAGCTAATTCTACTAAATGTAAGAAGTTTTCTCATATAGTAAACGTATTGAAAACTTGATGGATGAGTAACATCTATCATATTCCAGGATTGAAGCTATAATTAAATAAGAGGAGTAAGTAGAAAGGGGCCATCCAGGTTACCCTAAATGACCCCTTTACAGGATGGTAATTTTATTCTCTCACCATCAACATTGTTGATTTAAATCCTATGTTTCTGTTGTCAGGGAAGCCTATACAACCCCTGTGTTTCAACCTAAGATCTAAAACCCCAATTCAGGCAAAAGCACTCCAACTACCGCTGTTAAATTAGAGGGTTCCAAAGATGTCCACAAGAACAATTTAAACAAATATATAATTTATTTCCTCTTCATGAAACGGTGTAAAACCGTCTGAGTCGTACCTTTTTACCCAATAACATAGCATAATAAATTCCTGTAGTTGGCAACAGTGCCATAAATTAAATAACGAAAGGAAATTATTTATGAAATTCAATAGCGAAAATCAATGGATAACCTTGAAAGATATAATCAGTTGGTCCGGGGTTCAAGTCCCTGAGGTCCCACACCGATACAAGCCTCGTTTTATTAGGGTATTTTTTTATTTTTTGTAAGTTTCCATATTTCTAATATTCGTGATTCTCATCAAAATTTAGTTTTCCCAAACCCTATAATATTGATTAGTTGGTTATCGTAACTGATTGGTTACACTTACTGACATCTCCTTATTGTTTATAAAGGGAGGCACTACTAGGAGAAGGGGTGCTTCCCTTTTTTATTTTTCTTAATTTTACATCGTGAAGTTTATAGATTAAGGGATTCTATATTAGGTATATTGAAGATCATTCTCTATTAAAAATATAATTACCACCAATATCGTATATATAATCACTATAATTATATATACAGGCAACTAATTAATTTGCTCTATTGTGAAACATCCCCTAGCACGAAATGCATTTATCATCTTATTTAGGATATAGGATGAAGTTCGGTCATCAGATTCAGCGATAAGTTTCAAGTAGTTCAGATTTTGCTCAGTCGTACGAAATGAAAATAGTTTTGTTTTTTTCATATAGCAATTTAGTATTATAATGTAATACATATATAAATAATTATTAGTTATAATGTATTACATATTAGATGAATCTGCTTCATATTTAATAATGCAATTAATTTATTGTACTAAATCAGTTAAATATATATTTAATATCTCTAATTAATCAACTAAACTCAATTATTAATTTCCTATTTTTTAAGTAAGCTACAATTCAAACCCTTAAATTACTACTGATACATTTTGAAATTGAATTTAGTTTCAATTAGTAAAGGCGTATTATATAGTATAGGATTAATATGACTTTAATAAGATCATAAAATCCTGTAAATTCATGCATACTTATATTTATAGTAATGAATATAGCTATATCTTCATTTTACTTTTTTACTGTCATTTGGTAATACAATTAATAATTAAAATTAAAAGGATCAATGAAAGCTAAGTATCTTGGCCATATAGTATTTTATGTTAGAAATTTAGAAATCTCATTAAGATTTTATGAGAAAATTCTTGGTTGGGATCGGATTGTTTCAGACACATTGCCATTTAATGCTGGAGCTTTATCTTCAGGACGTACACATCATGAGCTCTTATTGATAGAAGTAGAAGATGCACCAAAAAGATCCCTTGGTAAAAGAATAGGCTTTTACCACGCTGCATTTAAAATTGGGGATAATCTAGATGATTTAAAATCTGTGTATAAAGATTTATTGAGGGATGAAGTTGATATTATTGGAACAAGTGACCATACTATTAGCAAAAGTATTTATTTTTTAGACCCTGATGGCAATGAAATAGAACTATATATTGATGATCCTCAGTATGATTGGAAAAGTAACCCAGAACTTGTTTTATCTCCAATCAAATCTCTTTCACTTGATTAATCATTGATAGAAATTCAATAATATATCAACTGGAATATTAAAAATTATGAGAAGATATAAATGAATAGCCTGGTATTTATATTATTAATAAATATATTATATATTGATTTATTGTTCCCTCAAATTGAAGCAAAATTAATAGCCCAAGGCTTCGAAAACCCATTATATATAAAGAATTATCCTGGTTTTAATAAACGATTATTGGTAGTTGAACAAGGAGGTGTAATTAAAATCATTGAGGATAATATAGTTCTTAAAATACCTTTTCTTAACTTATCAAATCGTACACATCAACCTTTATATCCTGCTGATGAAATGGGCATGTTGGGCTTAGCCTTTCATCCTAATTTTAATGAAAATAAATACTTTTTCATTAACTATGTTGATAATAATGATTTTACAAATATCTCCCGTTTTAAAGTCCAAAATGAATTAGGAAATCCTGATTCCGAAGAAATATTAATCAAATTTAAACAACCTTACATGAATCATAATGGAGGTTATATAGAATTTGGTCCTGATGGATATTTATATATTTCTGTAGGTGATGGAGGTTCAGCTGGAGATCCTGAAAATAGGGCTCAAGATTTATCAAATCTATTTGGAACAATTCTTAGAATTGATGTTAATACTAATAAAGAATATCTTATTCCTAGAAATAATCCATTTTATAACCATAAAGATATAAGAAATGAAATTTGGCATTATGGCCTTAGAAATGTATGGAGGTTCTCATTTGATAAAATAACTGGTGATATGTATCTAGGAGATGTAGGACAATCTAATTGGGAAGAAATAAATTTCCAACCATCAAATAGTAAAGGTGGGTTTAATTTTGGATGGAATAAATTAGAAGGTACCCATTGTTATCCAGATGACAATCAGAAATGTGATTCGGATGGTACAATTTTGCCTATTTTCGAATATCCCAATGATGCTAATTATTTAAAAACTCTTATTGGATGGAATCAATCTGATGTGCATGGATGCTCTGTAACAGGTGGATATGTATATAGAGGTAAAAATAAACCCAATCTATATGGGAGATATTTTTTTGGGGATTATTGTACAGGTAAAGTTTGGAGTATAATAAATGATAGAGACAATTTAGATCTTAAAGAACACACTCATGAGCTATTTGAATCAATGAATAAAAACTTTTATCTTTCATCTTTTGGAGAAGATAAAGATGGTGAATTATATATAGTAAATTATTCAGGAAAAGTATATTCAATTACTAAATAATAATCATTAAAATTAATATAGTCTAACTTTAAACTATTGTCTCATTTTTGAGGCTTTTTATTTAGTGGATAAATACTTTGAGTCCATTAATTTATACACATAATATTCAGGGGAATAACATGTTTGAGAACTTAAAAGAAACAACCAGTTTCGAATATAAAGACAGTTATGAAATTACAAATAAAATTGAAGAAGAACTAATACAGGTGGAAGAAAATTCCCATAAATATGCATCAGAAAATTTCATGGATATACTTAATAAAGTGAAAGATCAGAAAGATCCCTTGAATGTAACATCTGTGGGAGAAAATATTTTTTATCACTGCATTCATTTTTTAAAGGGTAGAGGGTGGACAGAAGAATCCCTGCTAGAAGTTGTCAGAAATCACTATAGTTTGTATGAGGCAGAAACAGAACCTAAAGAGGAAGAAACAGAGCCGCTACCTGAAGAGGATAAATAAATTCATTTTTTTTAAGGAGATTATATATTGAATAGGGAACTTATTATTATTGGTATATGTATTATTTTTGTAGGATTCTTCTATCTGCAGTCAGACGATCATTCAAGTGCAAATTCTGTAGAACAGGTAAAACAGCCTGTTTTTTTACAGGATAATTCAATAGATACAACAATAATTAAACCATCAGATTCATCGGATAAGTAATTAAATATTATGGATGGGACTAAAAGATATTGGCTTGAGAAATTATTCTATGCAGGTTGGATATATGTGGGATTGATGCTAGTATTTTTTGGAGGCTTGAGTAGGTTTGTTCACCTAATTCCTTTGTCCTTCAGTCTCTGCATGCTACAAAATTATCTATCAGAAAATAATTAATATTGCCAGGCACTAGTGTATTCTATAGCCTGACAACGGAGGAGGGCTCACTTTAAATGCAAATTAGCCTTGGGTGAGACCCTCCCCACTTTTTCGTAAAGGAATCTCCATACCAAACTTCATTTTTTCTGCCATACAGATTGATTTCTTTATTATATATACCATGGTAAGAGAAAGAAATAAAATTGTGCAATGAAGATACATTGCGTGTACTGCGATGATTATTTACCTTATTATAAATATTAGAACTTTGATTTAAAACCATTACCATAATAAAATAAATGTCAATTTAATCATGCAAATATCAAGCAATGGAACGTTAACATATAAAGTATGGTTTTTATTGTTAAACAATTAAAAGGTAAGAAACATTGAAAATAAATCTAAGTCTTACTCTATTATCATTATTTATTATTATCGGCTGTGAAAATCTACTAACCAAAAATAGTGAAACTTCTGATGATCACTTAATCACAGCTATTATTGAATCTGAGCAAGAAGATATAGCTATAGATGAGATGCCAGCTCTTTCCAGAACTACAATTGATCAAGACTATACTGAGTATATTGAAGTTGAAGCAAAAATTGCACCTAATCTGGGTTACCAAGTATCCATGGATAGGAGAGACCATAAACCTGGTGATCACAATGAAGTCTATTTTAACTTAAATGGTAGAAAACTGATTTCAAAAAAGTGGAGACATCTTAAGGAAGGCTTTAGATGTTTTGAGCTATTATTGCCCATTACATTTCTTATGCCGGATGGATCAAATATTCATGTAGAAAATGAAGATGGTTACAAAGAAATTAAAAGTTGGTATACAAATCATAACACTAGAGAAAAACCTCTATTGCAATATCCCGCAAATGTGATTTATAGGGATGGTACATTGGAACTCATTGAAAATTATGATGCCATGAATGATATTAAAAGCAGTTGTAGAAAATGGTATAGTGATAAAAAAGAACGGAATTGTTTTAAGCTTATATATCCTATTACTTTTGACATTGAAGATGGAACAACTATAACCATGGAAAATGCAGAAGACTGGTCAACACTCAAAGCCTGGCATGAAGCTAATCCGGGATCAGATAAACCTATTTTACACTATCCAGTCGATATTACTTTTATAGATGGCAGTATAGAGACTATTCACAGTGATGATGAATTAAGAAGTGCTAAAGAAATCTGCGAAGATTAAATAGGGAAGAAGATAGAAATTAAAAAAAGCCCTCATAATTGAGGGCTTTTTATTATTAGAAAAGTTAGCACTAGATTCCCAAAGCAAGTCCAACCCACAGACTTGGGTATCCGGATTTTTCAGGTATCACATCCTTCGCTAAGGTATAGCGTGCATTTACAAAGGCATTTAGCATAAAAAGTTTTCCCCTTAATCCTGCTTGAAGATGAAAACCAGATATTTTATCTGCTTTATCCAGCATGTATGTAGCCAATGCTTCCATTTGATCATCGCTACTAGTACTCTCAGTCAAAGCAGCATCTAGATTTGCGGCGCCTGGAAATGCAGACTGAATTAAATCCACTGTCATTACTGGCAAAACAGTATGATTGTTAATACCCAGTCCACCATAAATTTGGGCTTTAGCCAGTAAAGGAACAGATATACCAAAAATCTCTTTTCTAACTGTAAAGTATGTTGATACTCTTCCCCAAGGCATCTCCCCTTCAGTTAATGCAACATTTCCAATGTATGGAGTATATTTATAAATGTTTCCAACAAATTCTATATCAGCTTCAAGATCAACAATTGGGAGAGCGTCAATATAGAATAGTAAACCAAAACCATTTGCATTATCAAACCCTCCATATTCAACTCCAGAAGTCTCTTTATTGCCATCTATTCCTTTTGGATATTTTAACAAATCAATATCACCATATGCTCCAAATCCTACTATAGCAAAGAGCTGAGAACTAATAATTAAAGGTAAAATAAATTGGATAAGTATTTTCATGATATTCCTTTCAATAATTTATTTTGTTTGGAAATTCTTCTGATAATTTAATGGGATTACCTTAATCTTTCCCCATGGTTTTTCAGCGGAATACACTATTTTCTAGTTTCCCATGGCTTAAGAAAAAAAATCTCCCAATGATAATATCGGCTGATTATGATGGGCTCATATGTGCATCCTTTCTTCATCATCACCTCAACTGGCAGCTGGAAGGATATTATGACCTCAGCAGCATATGGGTATCTAAAAAAGGAATTCAAAGTAAAAAAGACCTCATTTGGGTGGATCTTAATATTTTACCACAGCAGGGTAGAGCCATTGGTGGACATATAATTTCTATATCCGGAGAAATTCCAGACGGATTTCAAAGTTCGTGTAATCCAAATATACTTGCTGGAATTACCTCAAGCAAGTTTTATAGGAAATTCCCTTTTTCTACTCTAATGTATTTGCTTTGGCTACACAATCCAAAAATCAAACCCCATCTTTTGGCACGCCTTCTAATACTTCATAGTGATGCAGCCTGGTTGAAATTTCAGCACTACCCTGAGAATTGTAAAAACTGGCAAAAAGAATTAAATGATTATAACTGGAAATGGTTGTTCCAGAAGGTAAATACGAAAATATTTGAAAAAAAGATTGATGAAGATCTATATCCACTCCTCCAAGAAATCAACGCAATTTCAGATAAAAGTAAACTGAAGAGCCAATTCTTGAATATTCATAGTAAACAATATCAATTTAACCCCGATTGGGATGAAGATGTTATTCTACAGCTTTTTAATCTATTTGGTAAATCCCTTGGTTGGACACCCCCTGTTTTACCCCATATCATAAAATCCATAACTGGACATCGCCAGAAAGCGCCTTTGGCTCTTATTAAACATACTGGTCTTTTAAATTTCTTAAAAGAAAAACATGTTTTTTCTTATGCTATACCATCTCCCCGTATTTTTAACTTTACTTCATTTGGCAATACACAAAAATCTCCATTAGGGAACCATCGTGCTTAATCTACATCAGCTAATAGAAAAGTATGGGCAACCAGATGCCCTCATAGATCATTGGGATTCATCGTCTAACCGCTTTGCCATTTGGGGTTTTGAAGAAAAATTTATGATTACAAATACGGGTAGATGTTTACGTAATGGAAAAAAAATAGATTCTTCACCAATGGATGCCTGGCAGGATACTCTAAATCACTGGAAATCAGATAATAACAAACTATCAGCATTAGGATATTTATCCTATGATCTGAAAAATATACTTTTCCCTCATATTCCATTTAAAACCCCTGATTCTTCTAATCCTCTGCTATGGTTTGGAAAACCTAAACATGTAGAGGCATATCAGATTACAGAAACGGGGAAATGCCCATTACACATGATACAACTTGAAAAAGACATCCCAGTGCCAACCGAGTATGAATCTACCATATATGAAATCAAATCACATTTAATGAATGGAGATAGCTACCAAATTAATTTTACCCAGCCCAAACTTTATAAGTTATTTAAAGACCCTCTTGCATCCTATATGGACATGCGAGAAATTATACGGCCCCATTACGGCATGTACCTGAACCATGATGAAATACAGATTTTAAGTTTCAGTCCTGAACGCTTCTTTCGTACTTTGGGAATAGTGATTGAATCATTCCCTATGAAGGGGACACGTCCCCGATCAGCTGATATTATTAATGATGAATGCCTGGCAAGTGAACTTTATCATAGCTCAAAAGATCGGGCTGAGCATCTTATGATAGTAGATCTCCTTCGAAATGATATAGGGAAAATATGTGAGTACGGCTCCGTTGAAGTAAACAACTTGTATAGCATTCATTCGTTTGAAACAATACACCAAATGGTCTCTAGGGTTTTTGGGCAATTAAATCACTATATCAGTGAAACAGATATCATTAAAGCCTTGTTTCCTGGTGGCTCCATCACAGGCGCACCAAAAGAGCGTTCCATGGAAATTATTGATACTCTTGAAGGTTACCAGAGGGGGATTTATACTGGTAGCCTAGGGTATATTCAAAACAATGGAGATATGGATTTCAATATTGCTATTCGCACCATGACAATCAAAGGCAGAAAAGGTATTTATCCGGTTGGTGGTGGAATTGTTTGGGATTCAGATCCTATGCAGGAATGGCAGGAATCCCAACTGAAAAGTGAAGTTTTATCACCCTTTGTTGTTAAACAAAAAGTGCACTACTCTAAACCTATAACTGAATTTTATTCAAATTAAGTAGCTTACATTATGGATGGAATGCTTATATCAATATTTGTCTTTCTAATGGTTTACGTTGCCATTACTTTTGAAATAGTGAACAAGGCTGTAGCTGCATTTAGCGGCGTTGCTATACTAGTTTTATTAAAGGTTATATCTCCTCACATCCCTAGTAGCCACACTACATCAGGCGGGCATCATTTACCCTCAGCAATTATGTTAATAGATTACGAAACTATTATGCTTTTGTTCGGAATGATGATTATTGTCAGTGTATTAAAAGAATCTGGATTATTCACTATTGTAGCTATTAAAATTGCTGAGCTCACAAGAGGTAAGCCTATCAAAATTTTAGTGCTATTTTCTGTTGTAACAGCTATAATGTCTGCATTTTTGGATAATGTAACAACCGTTCTGATTATTATTCCCCTTATTATTGAATTAACAAGAGGGTTGGGATTGAATCCAAAAAAATATGTTTTAAGTCAAATAATAATTTCTAATATTGGAGGTGCAGGTACTCTCATCGGAGATCCACCAAATGTCATTATTGGTTCTAAGGTAGGGCTTACCTTTAATCAATTTCTATTTAATATGGGACCTCCCATTATTGTGATATTTTTTGTTGTTCTTTTATTCATCTGGCTAATGGATAAAGAAGAATACAAAACAATTGATAATAATATTGTAAAACTATTTACAGTCAATTTGCTTTTGGAAAAAATCCGCTATGATTTTGGAACTGCCAGAATAAACAAACCCTTAATTATTAAAGGTTTAGTGTTTCTTTTTATTACAATACTGCTGTTTATAACTCAAACAATTACACATTTACCACCAGGTGTCATCGCAATTTCCATGGGTATATTTTTGGTATTATTTACCAAAACTAATATAGAAAATATTTTGGAAGAAGTCGAATGGACAACATTAATGTTTTTTGTTGGTTTATTTATTCTAGTTGGATCTTTAGAACATTATCACGTTATACAATGGATTGCAGACAATATATTTAGCAGTTTGGGTAACAACCCTTATGTTAATGTGCTGGTTGTACAATGGGTCTCAGGAATTGTTTCAGGTTTTTTAGATAACATACCATTTACCATTACCATGATTCCCATAATAGAAATAATAAATGGGGCAAACCCCGAATTTCAGAATTTACTCTGGTGGGCATTGGCACTCGGGGCATGCCTAGGTGGAAATATTACAATAATTGGTGCATCTGCCAATATTGTATCTATTGGAATTGCAAAAAAAGCAGGAGTTAGTATTTCATTCATAGAATTTATGAAATTGGGTGCCGTAATTTCATTTATTTCATTGTTAATTGCCTCATTATATCTAATAATACGAATTAACCTAATTTTTTAATTTATTTACATTTGAATAAAGATCAGAATACAATTGATAAGCTTTTTCGTGACTTAATTAGAGTATACTCTACTTCTGCCACTAGTATGATCGGTTTAGATTCTATGCTAATTGCAATTAAAGAACTGGTATGTGAGGATAAGGATCTCGAGAATGAAATCATGAAATTAAGTAATACTATTAAAAACACTCAGCCACGGATGTTCCCTCTTGATAATTTAATGCTTATCCTTGATAAAAAAATACAATCTCTCAATAATAATCAACAGCTTACAAAACAATCAGTTTTAACAATATTGCATTCATTAAAGTCCCGCTTAGAATCAGATCTTAAGATAATGGTAAAATCGGGGTCTGAATGGATCAGAGATGGAGATTTTATTGTTATTCATTCTATCGAAGAAAATATTGAGCATCTCATACCAGAAGCAAAAAAAAGAGGTATAAAATTTAAGATTCTAGTATTAAAACAGGATATATTAACCACAGGCAGAATTCTAAAAATTTTAGATGAGAATCAGATTGATTTTGAGGTGATACCCGAGTATGACCTTATTCATTATTTTGATGAAATAACCAAACTATTTATGGGTACACAGGCACTAACCAATGATAATTTCCTTGTATGTGACCCCGGCACATCAAATATTGTCAGTGAATGTCACATTCATAAAATCCCCATTATATTATTTCTAAAAACACTGAAATTTTCTCATTATCCTGCTGCAGATCAAAATATCCGAAAGAATAGCTTTCAGGATGAGCATGATGGTATAGAATATACTTTTTCCATTCATTCCAATGATATTATCAAGTTGGAACTTATTAATCATATTATTACCGAAAAAGGTGAAATAACTAGAGAGAATTTAACTGCATTGCGTGAACAAATGGTGGCTGAATATTAAGCATTTAATCTTTTATGAAAGATTATATTAATTATATAAATACATTCTGGAAGACAAACTCTAATTCTACAGTACCTATTTATGATGGAGGATTTTTACTGGGAGATGGTCTATTTGAAACCATTAGGTTTGATAATGGAAAACTATTTTATCCTGCTAAACATCTGAAGCGACTCTTTGAAGGTCTAGATATTATTCGAATTAATCTGAAAAAATCAGATTTGGAAATTACTAACTTACTAGAAGAAATCATTCAACGCAATTCACTAAAATCTGGTTTATTGCGACTAATGGTGACAAGGGGTGAAGTAAATGGTCCCCCTTGGAAATATGAGGGAGCAGCGGGGATTTATATTACTATTCGACCCCTCACGATTGAACCAAAATATCCAGTAAAAGTTGTATTTTATCCGGAAGAAAATTATCCCATCATTCGTTATACTCCAGCAATTAAATCTCTGAATTATATCGGAAATATGCTAGCCAAAAAAGATGCTGATAAAGAAGGGGCTTATGAACCTATTTTTTATAATGCTGAGGGCTATATAACAGAATGTGCCATCCGCAATATTTTTTTTATCCAAGGTGAAAAACTATTAACTCCAGGTACTGATTTAGGCGTGCTTCCAGGTGTAATGAGAGAGATAATTATCTCTATAGCTAAGAAAGTAGATCTCAAAGTTGAAGAAATTAATATTTCAATTGATTCTATCAATGAAATGAATGAGGCTTTTGTTTCTTCCACGGGTATTGGCCTGCTTCCTTGTATTTGGGATGGATGGAAATCTGATTTTGTGAAAACTAGAGCATTAAAAAAATCACTAAATTCATTAATCCATTGTTCGGTTCCCTTGTAGAATAATATGTAAATTTTAAGTATGGGAACGAATGTTGTAATACCTGATTGCGAAGAAAAATTCAATCAACAGTTGATTGAAATAATCCGTAATGATTTTATTGGATTAAATACAAAATACCATATTGCTAATGGTGAGGAAACACGCCGGATTTATCTGGATTCTACTGCTTCTACACTAATGATGGGTATTGCTCACCGAACAAGTACAAAATTCCTTGAACATTATGCTAATACACATTCTCTCATGCATTTCAGTGCCAAAATTGCCACAAAGACATATGCCTGGGTTCATGAAAGACTACTACAATTTGTACATGCTGATGCAGAGCATTACACATGTTTTTTTACTGGAAGCGGTACTACGTCTGGTATGAATAGGATAGCGCGAATATTTAACCATCTCCAACCCAAAAAGGATGTAGTGTTAGTTTCTATAATGGAACATCATTCCAATGATCTTCCTCATCGGAAATATGGCGGACATGTAATTCATATCCCTGTAGACACACATGAATCAAAGATGGGCTGTGTAGATATGGATTTACTGGAGCATTATCTGCGTGAATATGAAGGTAGAGTAAACTATGTATCTATTACCGGCATCAGCAATGTAACCGGCATCATTAACCCAATCAATGAGGTGGCAAAATTAGCCCATCAGTATGGTGCTTATATTGTTGTAGATGCAGCCCAGATGGCTGCACATGTTCCAATCCATATAGGTGGCCATACTGATCCTGATATGGATGTTGATGCCTTGATTTTTTCCGGTCATAAAACTTACGCTCCTGGTTCACCTGGAGTAGTTATTGCTAGAAAAGATCTGATTAGTAATATTGAGCCAGAAGAGGTTGGAGGTGGAATGGTTGACCGAGTATTCCCTGAACGATACTATGTAAAAAATACATTCCCAGACCGGGAAGAAGCTGGCACTCCAAATATCCTTGGGGCTGTTACATTGGGGACCGCTATACATGTGTTAGATCAGATTGGTATGGAAAATGTTCTAGACGATGACACAAAACTGACTCAATATTGCATGGATGAAATGCTGAAAATATCAGAAGTAGTGATTTATGGCTGTACAGATGCTTGCCCGCGGGCAGGTACGATTTCGTTTAATATAAAACAGCTTAATCATGGTCTAGTTGCTGCAATTTTAAATGATTATTTTAATATTGCTGTTCGTAATGAATGTTTTTGCGCACATCCTTATGTTGAAAAAATGCTTGAACTAACCCATAAAATACAGATTTATAAAGCCCGAGCAAAAGAACTCTCCAACTGGCATACAGAACCCTGGATGGGAATGGTACGGGTCAGTTTTGGAATTTATAACACAGAGTCAGATGTTGACCATTTCATCCATGCCCTGAAAGATATCATCATCAAGCAGGATGAGTACGTCAAGCATTATAACATAAATGATAATGGGGATTACGAGCATATATCATTCCAATTCACATGTAAGGATTATTTCAGTTTATCAAAAAATGTAAAGGAGGAATTAGGTTCAAAATAATCTTATATTAAAACGATAATAATACTATATATGAAATCAATAAATAAAGCGATGTATTTTTAGATTTTTTATAAATCTGAGTATTTATTAATAAATTA
>Ga0187827_10003419_pt1 | contig 20534 bp, 10 predicted proteins | sample ETNtaG_39_FD_167969 | JGI IMG/M metagenome (GOLD analysis project Ga0187827, IMG submission 167969) | Marine microbial and viral communities from oxygen minimum zone, Eastern Pacific Ocean - ETNP2014_SV_150_PacBio MetaG (Illumina Assembly) | ecosystem: Environmental > Aquatic > Marine > Hypoxic... | reverse complement strand
CAGGCATTAACCACGACTGCAGATTCAACGAATGTGTTGGATTTGGGAGTAGCCAATAGAGGTCCAGGTAATCCGATGTTGATACTGATTCAGGTAACGACTACGTTTGCTGGTGGAACCAATGTGACTATTGACCTTGAAACTGATGATAATACATCATTTAGCTCATTGTCTACCATTGGCTCTACTCAAACTATTGTTACTGCCACTTTGGTACAGGGATACAACTTTACCATTCAGTTTGTGCCCGATGCGATGGAAAGGTATTCAAGGCTTGAATACACCATCAGTGGTACATATACTGCTGGTAATGTTACAGCTGGAATTATCTTTGAGAGACAGTCCTCGAAGAGCACGTTCCCAGGCCCATAGAAACGCGGTTTTAATTAGTATCTTGTATGGGGGAAGGTATTTTGCCTTCCCTCGTATCAGGAAGAAATAAGAGGTATTAATGGGTATAATGAGTATTTTTCAAGATGAAAACGGAACCCTGAGTATGACCAGAATGGTACTGCTTCTTATTGTGTTGTGTATAGTAACAGAATGGCAGCGGGCAATATGGTCTGGTGCTCATAGTTGGACACCCGATATGTGGAAGCTATCGCTCTTGGGGGGTATGTCAGGGATGAAACTGATCCAGAAGCCTTTTGAAAAGAAAATAGGTTGACAGTTACTCCCTCTTTAAGATGCGTAAATTCAACAAAAGGCGAACTTAGACCGATAGCTGGTGAGTATTTAACTCAACAAAACTGAAGTTTGCGCCCTCTGCCAATAGAGGGAGTGGCAGGGGGAATTTTATTATACTATTAAAATAATATGAAAAAAACTATTGCTAAACTTATGGCAGCTATATGCTTACTATCGCTTACTGGATGTGCTTTCCTGCCTGTTGCTGCTGTTCTCATTGGTAGTGGAGGAACGATTGCCGCAGCAAGAGTTAAGATGAAAGGGGATATGGAAAAGGCGAAAGCCATTGAGGGATTCAGAGATACGGTTATTGAAAGTCTTGGCGAGATTGAAGAAAAGCTCGAAGCGCCTGAAGTTGAGGCACGGGAGACTGAAGCCCCATGACCGACAGAGAATCTCTCAAGAAGGCTTTGAGGGAAGTGATTGTTGAGGAAATTGCACATCTCCGAATTAAAGAGAGTCAGCATTTTAGGGATCATGAAAAAGTGCAAAAGATAGAATACGCGGACATAACATTTGTTATGGAGATGAGGAAATTCGTCGAGACCGTTAAAGATTCTTTTTGGAGAACGCTGATAAGGGCCCTGGTCGGATTCGGACTGGTTATATTTACTGGTGGGATCTGGGCTTATTTTAAATATAAAGGGCATTTGCCCCCAAGTCATTAATTCTAAATTTTTCTGAAAGGAAAGCTATGAAGGTAAGAGTAATGAAGGTGTGTTATTACGGTGATCGTTTGCGTACGGAAGGATCAATAATTGAGTTTGATCCTGCACACATGGGGAAGGATGCAAGTGGCGAGAGAACGATTATGCCTTCATGGGCTGAAGTTGTTGATGTTGGTGTGAGAGAGGTTGAGATTGGAAACCCCATGACGGAGTTCAAGGAAACAACATTGTATGATATGGCAAAATCGCCTAAGCCGCAAGTCAGAAAAGCATCGACAAAGAAAGTAAAGGCAAAGAGTGGCAAGTGAGGTTGAGATATATAATTTGGCGTTGGCAAATATCGCATCAAAAGCGTTTGTAAATTCTTTAACCGAGGATAGCAACGAGCGTAAATTTTGTGCCGCTAACTATACTACTGCAAGGGATGTTGTATTCGAGGATCATGATTGGAACTTTGCATCGTTCTATGAAAACCTGGCTCTTTTAAAAGAGTCTACCGATGCCGTTCCGCCCCCCCTGCCGTGGCTTTATGAATATACGTATCCTTCTCAATGTGTTAAAGCGAGGGAGATAGTCAGGGAACTGGACAATCTGCCAGATGTTCCTTTTCGTATAGATCTTGATGATGCTAAAAGCGGTAAGGTGATACATACGGATAAGGAGGATGCTAAACTAAGATTTACATATAGGGTGTCAAACCCAACCCTCTTTTCGCCAAGAGCGGTAGAAGCTATTGGCTGGAAGTTGGCAACAATGATAGCAATTCCGATAACGGGCGATTTGAAGCTGAAGCTGAATGCTGAACAGTCATATCTCAACGCAATAGCCAATGCCAAGGCTTCTAATCTCAACGAAAGCGTAAACAGGGATGCGCCAGAGCCAGACCTGATTCAAGCGAGGAGTTAAAATTGCCTGTTGATAAGCAACTATCATTTGCTGGAGGTGAGGTCAGCCCAGCTTTGTATGGAAGGGCAGACCTGGCAAAATACGATTCGGCTTGCAGAGTAGCCAAGAATGTAATTATTCATGTCGAAGGCGGTGCGAGCAATAGGGCTGGTCTGGAGTTTATAGGCGCAGTCCATGATTCTTCCGAAACAACACGCCTTGTTAAATTCCGATTCAACACAGAACAGACCTATATATTGGAATTCAGCGACCTAGCGTTCCGTGTTATAAAAGACGGTGCGTATGTAATGAATTCTGCCGTGAGTATAACGGCAGCGACAAGGGCTGATCCTTGTGTAGTGACAATAGGTTCTCATACGTTGGTGGTAGGGCAGGAGGTTTTTATATCAAGTGTTGCGGGTATGACTGAACTTAATAATAAGTTCTTTCGTATAAGTGCCGTAACCGCAAATACAATCAGCCTTAAAAATATATTTGGCACTACAATAGATAGTTCCGCCTATACTACATATGTGTCAGGAGGCACGGTTGAGGCCATACCAATCTTTACCACGGTATTTCCACAAGCCAGCCTGTCGCGTCTTAAATTTACTCAAAATGCAGATACGCTTACAGTAACTCATCCTGACTACGATATGTATGATATTACAAGGTCAGCGCATGATGTATGGACTGTTGCGGTTTTATCCTTTGCTTCTAGCGTGTCAGCGCCAACAGGATTAACCGCGACTCCGAGTAGCGGTAATACGGGAGTCGTAAGGGATTATGTTGTAACTGCCATAGACGAAGATACGGATGAAGAAAGCATCGGTTCTTCTTCTGACGATGCAGACCATGATTTAGCTGAAGATGCGACAAGAACAAACGACCTTACGTGGACAGACCCAGGCAGCGTGACATGGAAAGTATATTGCGATGATAACGCTTCGGGTGTATTCGGGTTTATAGGCAATGCGTCTACGAATACCTTTGAGGATAATTACATTGTGCCCGATTACGGCATAACGCCGCCTGAGAACAAAACCCCTTTTACTGGATCGGACAATAAGCCAAGATGCCTCACATATCACCAGCAGAGAAGGATTTACGCCAGTACGGAGAACAAGCCTTCGACTTTCTTCGCAAGCAGAATCGGTTATTTTAACAATATGAACGTATCTGCTATCACACAGGCTGACGATGCGATAACATTTAATGTTGTTGCTGATGATGTTAACGAAATAAGAGATATGAAATCTCAGAAGGATTTGTTCCTGTTTACTTCTTCTGGGGTATGGCGCGTTGCTACTGGCGAGAGCCTAGTCTTCTCCGTTGATAATATTAGCGCAGAAGAACAGGAATCCTGGGGAGTGAGCAATATAAGGGCCTTAAAGATAGGGAAGTCATTTATATACGTTCAGGACGGAGGAAGGGCTGTAAGGGATTTACAGGATACAATAGAAGATAACGGCTTCTCTGGCGACGATTTAACTCTACTTGCCAAGCATTTATTTGAAGAGGCGACGATTGTGGAGTGGGCTTATGCCAGAGACCCTGATAGTATCCTATGGTGCGTAATGGATGATGGTACGGTCAACGCCCTTACATATCTCAGGAAGCATCAGATATGGGCGTGGTCTCATCATACGACTGACGGCCTGTTTAAATCAGTAGAAACAATTACCGAGACGACCAGCGAATATGGAGTTTATTTTGTTGTAGAACGTACAATCGAAGGTACTACGGGTAGTACCAGCACAATGAGATATGTAGAGAGATTAAAAAATAGAGATGTATTGGATATAAAGGACTCTTTCTTTGTGGATAGCGGTCTGAGCCTTGATAATCCCGTTACTGTTTCTGGCGCAACAGCAGCCAAACCAGTAGTTGTTACCGCCCCCGCACATGGATTTACGGATGCTGATTTTGTAGACTTTGCGGAAGTCGGTGGTATGACAGAACTTAACGACAATAGATATAAAATTGGAAATAAGGCAACAAACACTTTTGAGCTGTATAATCGGACAGGCACTACATATACAATAACTGCCGCATCTGAAGCCGATCCTTGCGAGATTACCATTGGAGCGCATTCTCATACAGAAGGACAACAGGTGGAAATCTCAGGAGTTGTGGGTATGACAGAGCTTAATGGCAACACTTATCAGGTTAATACTGCTACTACCACGACTGTTACGCTTAAAAGTATAGCAGGTGTGACTTTAGATTCGTCATCATTTACTACCTATGTATCTGGCGGAACAGCGATAATAGATACCGATTTAGACGGAGACGAATTTACGGCTTATACGACTGGCGGTGAAGTAAGGAAAGCCGTAACTACCGTTTCTGGATTAGACCATCTTGAAGGCGAGAGTGTTTCTGTCCTTGCAGATGGCGGTACCGCCCATAATCCTCTGGATTCGGATTTGACCACAAAGACAGTATCGGGAGGTTCTGTTACGTTGGCAGATGCCGCTTCCAGGATTCATATCGGCTTGCCTTATACCAGCGATTTAGAACCTATCGGAGTGGATCTTACGGGTGTTAATAATGCCTACGCTTATTCTCTGGCAAGAAAGAAGACTATTCCCATACTCAAAATAAGAGTAAAGAAAACTGCTGGGTTGAGGATTGGTCCTAATTCATCTGAATTGGAACCGTATAAGCCTGTAGGCGTTCATGCTAATAAAGGACAGGCATTAATTAATGGCGTTATAGAAAAGAACCTTCTGCCTATCCATAATCATGACGGAACGATATTTATAAGGCAGGTAGATCCTTTACCAATGACGATACTTAGCATTTTACCAGAGGTTAATGTTGTTGAAAACCCGTAAACAAGTTGAAATAAGAAAATCAATACAGGCTGATATATTGCCGATTGCTCATCGGATGAGAGAGGATGATGTTGAAGAGGTTTGGGCTTCAAGCCGATCGTCTCCATATAAAGCCTTACGAAAAGGACTTGAGGCTCAAGGCAACTGTTGGACTATATTGGGCGATGGTATCCCAGAAGGTATGATAGGTGTTTCACGTGGAACATTATTAAGTAATCGGGGAATAGCCTGGATGCTTGGTACCGACGTTCTGGTTGCCGATAAAAGGCTTTTTATAACGCTGACAAAAAAGTTATTTGACGAGGCGATTGCGGGATTCAATTATATTGAGAATTATGTATCTACGAAAAACAAGATTTCTCTCAGATGGGTTGAGAGTATGGGGTTTGAAATAGAAGAGAAACCTATTATGGTAAGAGGTGTTCCTTTTAAGAAATTTTTTATGGAGATTAAATAATGTGTGAACCTGTCACGATAGCGATTGCTGGTGCTGCAATAGGCGGTGGTCTTGGATATGCTGCCACAGGAGATGCAAAAGGCGCTCTTATTGGCGCTGGTATAGGCGCAACAGGTGGATACCTTGGCGCATCAGCAGCAGGTCTAGGAACAGTAGGAGCAGGAGCAGGAGGAGCAGGATCAGTAGTACCATCATTAACTTATGGGGGATTGTCTCAGATTGGTACTTCAGGTATGATCGGGAGTGGATCAGCACTTGTTGGAGGAGGAGGAGCAGTAGGAGGAGGAGCAGTAGCAGGAGGAACATCGATGTTTACGTTAGGTAATGTTCTTACTGGTCTATCACTTCTTGGTACTGGAGCGACTATGTTGGGGCAGCGAAATGCAGCAACTAGTGCTTCAAACTTAGCCAATTACCAGGCAATGATTGCTCGTAATAATGAGACGATGATGAAAAATAATGCACGATTTGCTATGGATAAGGCAAAGGCGGATATAGCAGATGTGCAACTTAGGAAGAGTCTATGGCAAGGCCAACAGAGGGCAGAGTTAGCCTCCTATGGGTTTAACCCAGATGAAGGCAGTTCAATAGATATACTGGCAGATACGGCAGTATTGGCCAATATAGATTCAGAAAGGATCCTCCAGCAAGCAGAGCACGATGCCTGGGGTTTTGATTATGCTGCTAGTGGTTTCGCGGCTGAGGCAGGCCTGCAAAAATATGCGGCAAAAGATGCAAAGACCGCAGGAAGGCTTGCTGTAGCAGGAACCCTTGTTTCTGGCGCGACATCTGCTGGTACAACCTTTTTACAAACGAGAGACGTATAATGCCAAAAATAACTAGAGTAACAGGACCGTCAGTACAAGCGCCTGATTTAACACAGGCACCTCAGAGAATTAATATTCCCAGAGGGGCATTCGGAGAAAAAACCGCTGAGGCTACAAAAGAAGTTGGAAGGGCGTTTGAGACAAGCGCTAAGGCCGCTGCTGAGGTGTATGATCGCCACAAGCTACGCGCCGATACAACGGCGGCCACCAATCTTTATGCCAACCTTCCAATAGAGGAACTCAATCATCTTGAAGCGTATAAAAAGGCCGCACAGAAAGATGCTACCCTGCTGCCAGACTTCCAAAGAGCTTTTACTGAACAGCAAAGTGCTAGAATAAATGAGGCAGCAGCAACCTTGCCGAGTAAGAGATCCCAGAGATTATATTTAGACGCGGCTAAAAAGCTGCGAATTGATCACGCAAACAAGGCGACGTTATTTGCCCTATTGCAGCAAGTGACTAATGGTAGAAATGCTATGAATGCGGCACTTGATGGTATAGTGAAGACTGCGGCTTTCGAGTATGTGGAGGGGGGGCTGCCTGCTATTGAAAAGCTATACGAAGCCGTGAAAGCGCAACTAACCATACATCATAATTTAGGGCATAATTTAGATTATAGGCAACGCCCTAAAGATTTTAATACAACATTGACAGAAAGGTATAGAGAAATAGATGTAGCAGTAGCAAATTCTCTGATGTATGAAAACCCTGGAGCTTTAAAGGATCTGTTAGAAAAAAACCAACTCAAATATTTAACGGAGAAAGAAAAAAGGATATTTGAATTTCAGGCGGATGAGTCTCTCTCTACCATGCCGCAAAGAGCAATGCTGGCGGTCCTTGAAGAAGAAGTTGCAGAGTTAGACCAAATTGGAACGCTCCATAAACAAGGCCAACTGTACGGTAAAAAGGGATACGATGAGTTTACTAATGCAATACATAAATACGCAACAAAAATTGCGGATTATAAAGTGGCTGCCGAAGATTTATCTAAAAGAGGAGGATATACGGCTTGGTTCGAACATTATAACGAACAAATTGCCGATGCGGAAAAAATGACTAATTTGCTTTTTCAATGGAGGGCCAAACTATCTTATAAACCGATTGAAGTACAGATAGCCGAAAAGGCAGAAGATAAGGCAGTAGATGTGTTGGCATCGACCGCTGTACAGGAATTTCTAATAAGCAACAACCTGCCTCAATATGCCAAGGGGGGTAATGCCAAAGGTATCCTGCCGAGCAAGCAAGAACAGGCGTTGTATTACGACTATCTTAATACGACCTTCCTGGGTATGGCTAAAAAGTATTCAGCAGGAAGCAGGGCAAGGAAGAGTCAGTATAAGCTGAAAGATAAGGCAACAAGCCTTAGGCAAATAATAACTCTTAAATCCGATGCTGAATATGGACTGGCAAAAGGGTTGTTAACCAAAGACCAATATCTTACTATCACAGACAATATGGCAAGCATTTTAGACAGAAAGGTAAAGGAGCGAGATTTTAGTGAGCCGCAAAAAAGCGCTCTTAAAGGGGTAAATACAGCAGAGACTACCCCTAATGATTATAGCGATCAATATCTTGGAGCAGTTTATCATGTACTTAGAATACTAGACGATAATCCTGCAATTAATACCATGGAAAATAGGGCGGCTGCTTTGGTCTATGCTTATCAGATAGCAAGCTCAGTAGATAGGGATGAGGAAGAGAGTATATATGAACACAGAATTAAGATGGTTGGGGCAGGGAAACAAGCGATGAAACAGCTTTTTAGAAATTTGATTCCCGCAATAAATGATATGACGGATGAAGATTTCCCAGATTTTGTCGTGCATAACGCCCTTCTTCGAGAAACGACCCCAGACGGGGGAAAGCCCGCTATGGAGATCCCAAATCAAAGTCAACTCTGGGAATATGATAAAAGCACCAATATGTATCATAAGGAAGATAAATATTACGAGGGCTTTCGTAGTTTTGTTGGTACAAATGCTGATCATTTTGCAAGGAACCGCTTTGAAGGTGATACGCTGACCGATAAAAAATGGCAAGAAAAGAAGGCAACGTTTATAAGGGTTTTTGGTTCAGAAAAATGGGAGGCGTTTATGAGGGATGTGGAAAAAGAACAAGGCCTTAGAAATGAATCTACGATAGAAAAACTGTTATTAGATCTGGGCGAGGATTAGTAATAATGGCAAAAGAATTTGAAGAAGATCCATTTAAGGATTATATGCGGACCGAGGAGGAGATGCTGAAGGCTCGCAAAACGGAGGGTAAAGAGACTGCTTTGGCGACAATGGAGGCAAAGGACGATGCCAAAGTCCTGGTCGGAGAAGGCCTTGAGGGAGACCTTGAAGATCCGTTTGCGGATACAATGATAAGCGAGGAAGAATATTCTAATTCTTACCTTGTTGGGGAAACGGGCCCAGACGAGTCACAATATAAGCTTACCCCTGAAGGCCAGAATAGGTTCTGGGGGGATGATACTACCCCAGGCACACGACGCATATTTCCTGGAAAAACAAACAGGAGATTACTGTATTTGGGGAAGGGCACCGTTGAGGTGACACAGTCGCAAGCAGCGAAGTTTGTTGATAATATTAAACGGCATTGGCAATCAGGAAGAAAGTCAACGGAATTACATCTATTGGGTTATGAAGCAGTTTTTACTGACGGCCCTCCTTCTAAAGAAGTTCAAGCCGAAATAACGAGATTACAGAGAACGGTAAAACAACTGCAATTAGATCCAGAGCAAGTAAGACGGCGGGGAGAGGCTATGTTTGCTGGATATGGAAGAGGGCCTGAAGGGCCGTGGGATGTGCCTGAAATGCCCCCTCCAGAGGAAGGATATATAGAGTGGGCAGCCAACCTCGTTGCCGAACAAATACCCGTACTTACGTCAATGTTTTATGATGGGCTAGTAGGAGCTGGGGCCACAACTAGTGGGGTTTTCCTTTCACCCACAACCCCACAGCAAAAAGCAGCCTTATTGATGCCAGCCGTAACTATTGGTGGTGCTACAGGCGCGTTACATAATGCGTTTAAACAAATGACGGGTGCTGCCTATATCGAATACAGTCAGATCACAAACGAAAAAGGCGAACGACTGCCTGATGTATTAGCAAAAATGGGAGCGGTTTTATCTGGCGCTGCTGGTACGGGGCTTGAGGCGTTCCCATGGGCGGTGCTGGGGAAATTACTAGGCCTGTCAAAGATATTAACGAAGTCGGGTGTACGCAGAACAGAGGCCCTTAAAATCCCTACAACTAAGGGTGCCTTGGTAAGCTTACTTTGGAGTGTCCATAAGATGATGCTTGCCGAAGGCTGGACGGAGGGCAGCCAAGAAGGCGTACAGGCGTTAACTGCTAATATGCTGATGGCGCTCGTAAATTCGCTTCATGATGGCGAATTCAAGTTAATAGATGCAAAAGAGGTATTGGCCCGAATAGCGATGGGTGCCTTGGCGGGTGGTGTTTTGGGCGGTGTTATTCCAATTCCTTTCCTTACTGGTAAGGCATTCTCCGATATATCCAAGGCTGTAGAGATTAGTAGTCCAGTAGACCAAATAAAAGCAAAACTATGGCAAAACGAGCTGGAATGGCAAAGGGTCGAAGCGGAGAGACGTTCCAGAGCGAATGTTAAAAGGCCTTTTGATAATCAGGTAGCCGAGCTTAAAGAACTGAATGAGAAGAGAAAACAGCTTGAAAAAAACCTGCGCGAAGAAATGCAGAAACAAACAGATAGGGATGTCAAAGAAGGTGTTAAAGAACGAGGAGAAGAGCTGGCTCTGCAGCAGGCAGAGAAAGATTACAATCCAGATAAAGTTACTGTTGCTGACGTGGAAGAGGCTACAAAAGAAGTTGGCAACGTTATCAGGAATATTGTTGATGAAAGAGGAATGGAAGAGGCACCTGAAGACGATAGCGAGTATGTAGCCGAACAGATATTTGATACCCTTGAAGAATTGGAAGAGCTTGCAAAGAAAAAAGGGGCGGATCCGTTAATGCCTGGTACGTATGCGTTTACAGATGCCGAAGGAGTAAGCCACATCCCGTCAGAAAGGCTTGCCAACGAATTGGGTATCGACATAGAGTTGGTTAGGGATCATGAAGCAAGTGTAAGACCAGCAAGAGCGTTGATCGAGGATAATCCAGACACGGCAGACGCAATAATTGCCGCAACAGAGGAAGGGGATGCTGAAGCTGTTCATCAGGGCACTATTGATTATTATAACAATCAACTTGGTAAAGGGGAAGTTAAAGGGATAAATAGAGCATCTATAGAAGAAGAGATTGTGACAAGAGAACTTGCGCTACAGGCACTTGACAGGAAAGCTCAAACTGAAGAGGCGAAAAATGATGCAGATGTAGCAAAGGTACAAAAAGCTTTAGAGCCTATTGGCCCATCGCCAGAGACAAGAAAGAAATTCATAATAGGAAGGTTAAAAAAAATAGACTCCGACATCAAAGCCATTGATAATCAGGTAGCCGCTTTTGACAGAGAGATAGCTTTGAAGCTCGCGAGGAAAGAGAAGACCAAGTCGCTGGAGAAACGAAAAGAAGTTCTTTTGAACCAACGAGGGCTGTTAGGCGCAGAACAAAGTTCTCTTGGCGTTATAGCCTATGCAAATAATCTTGCGTTGAAGAGACCCGTGTACCGCAAAGAACAGAAGAGACTTGCAAAGGAAGAGAGAAAAGCGATAAGGGTAGAAGAGGCAAGATTGATTCTTGAGGAACTGGTAGAGGGCAGCGCGCCAGAAAAAACCACGATTAGGGATCAGGAAGGCGAGCAGATCCCGATTCTTCAACGGTCCACAAACCCGCCTTATTTAGATAGAGACCTTAATGCAGTAGGTTTAGCGCCAGGTAAGCGGGGCAAGCCTAATACCAGGAACAAAAGTGTGGTGATAAAAATGGTTGAAAGGATTATGGAAAAGCCTCAGTTGTTTGTTGGAGATTTAAAGGCTGAAGACTTGTTCAAGGGCCAGCCTGCTCAATTAGCGCTCGCGCATCGGATATTAGACCTTATAGAGGCTAGGTTGCTGGGAGAGGCTAATCGGTATATGCCTGGTACGGGCCAATTTGATCCATATAGAAGCAACAATCTACAACCTGACCCCAGAGAAACAGGGTTTATAAGTAACATTGAGGAGCCAGTATCTGACAGGAAACTGACCAAGGATATGTCGAAGGACGAATTGGTTGACTATCTTATAAATGTGGATGTTCAGCAACATGAGAATATCCGCTGGGGTCAACAATCTGACAAAGTGCTCGGCATTGCCGCCATGCTTTCTGACAAAGTGCGCGCCTGGGCTGACCCAGAGTATAGATTTTATCATCCTGAGAATTTTAAAGACTATGAAGAGGCTGCCCTGAGAAGGGTTGCTGCACGTATAGCAGGAGAACCAGTTGGCGAATTAACGATTCGCGCACGAAACATTGACGATACTCCTAAGCAGAACATTGGCGATACTCCTAAGCAGACAGATGCCTGGATAAAGAAAAGAGATCAAGTTAGAGAGAAACACGGCCGAGATACGGTTGGTTCAAGGGATAGAGATTACCATATTGTTCTTACTGCCGAGAACGATTTTGACAACGGAAGTATTTATCGAACAATGATGGATGCTTGGCATGATAATTGGAAAAGTGCGTTGGGATATCTAGAAGAAACTTTTGATGATTCTGGAGCGTTTCCCATGGTTACTCAATCACGCCGTCCAGGTATGACCAGAAAGATGGTTGAAAGAAACCTTAAAGCCAATAGAAAAGTCCGTGAAGATATTATAACGCATGGCGAAGCCGTAGAAAAGAGTGGAAATATACCTAAATGGTTTGTTGAATTATTTGAAAGTCATATAGAGCCAACACTAACAGAGCGGAGCAATAAAGACGGAGGCAAGATACCAGGAGAGGTGGCTGCTCCATCACTTTTTGATGTTGTAGATGAGACTTCTGAGGTCTTTGCCCGCGGCCTGAAGAGCAAGGCAGAGGCTCAAGTTTTTGTGTTTGAATATTTCAGTCGCTTAGAAGGTAAGTCACTATTACGCGGCGTAGGGGGCCAGCAAGCAGCACCAGAAACAGTCGCACCTGAGACAACAACACTAAGTCAATCTATCGAAAATTATAAAAAAGAACTTGAAACAACAACTAAGGGCAGAATAAAGCCCCTATTTAAAAAGTCAGATGATAATATAACAGGAGTTCACCCAAACGTAACACAGCAAAATTCCGACAAATTACCTGTATTAGAATTTAACGTATCAGATTTATTTGGAAGGGAACCGATATTATTTGTTAAAGGATTAAAAGAAGGGTTGGAACAAGGGGAGAAGTTTGATGCAGATGCAACAAAACGTGCTGGAATTGATTTAGCTGAAGCTGTTCCGTCAAAGATTCTCGTTGTTAAGTTTAATAACAAATTACATATATTTGATGGCAATAGAAGGGCTACTATTTTAGCATTACAGGGCAAAAAAACAATTAAGGCACAATATTACGATGCTGAAAGTGGATTAACGGCAGAAGAATTTGTTGAGAGGGGATTAACAAAAGAAGATTTTGCATTTGTTGCTCCTGTAAACCTCGAAAGCATAAAGAGGTGGCCTGGGCCTGAATTCTTTGAGGGGGAGGGGAAATCTCCTCAGACTAGCAAGAATGTGGTTGTCGAAGCGTATCACGGCACCATGAAAGGAAAAATGCTAGAAAAAGATACTAAGAAATTTGGTGGGGTACACGTTGGCACACAACAGGCAGCACAACAAAGGGTACAACTAGAAATAGATGGTGCTCGTATGGGCGGCGGCAAAAAAGTAACAGCAAATGTTTTTCCTGTCAGGGTTAGTCTAAAGAAAGCGCTTGGAACATTTGAAAATCCTATATCAGAAACTTTTCTTTTTTATACAATAAATCTACCTGGTCGTAGGGCGGAGTTAATTGAACAGGGATTTGATGGTATAATTTATACAAATACAGTTGAGGACCGTGGCAAGGTAAGCGTATTGTCGTTTTTTAGCAAAAATGTAGAAGTGCTAAGTAAGCCAGGTAGATTTGAGGGGCAAATAAGGATAGTAGTTCCTGGTGGAGAAATTATCAATTATGATAAGGATTTTAAATTCCCCAAGGCTTCTGCTGACAAAACATTTTCTGTTCTAAGTGAGAAGGGGGAGTTTATTGCTCGTGATATAACGAAAAAAGAAGTGCAGAGGATTATAGGCCAACAAATTGATTTTAACATTGGCACAGAAACAGGCGGTATTCCTGCTATTAAACCTATTGAGGGCGCTGACACACAAGCTGGTCGCAGAAAACTCGCTGACGACATTTATGAAAATTTCTCCGAAGAAAAAAAGACTACCATTAGAGAGCGTCTCATCGCTATTGTTACAGGCCATTTTGGAAAAACCTATAACACGTTTGAGACAGGGTATATTATGCCAGATGGAACGGGGCTAGACCTTTCAGGTAGACACGAGATGCCGTCAGAGTATAAAAAAGAAGGCGATGTAAATGTTATGCGTAAGCCTGGGAGAGACTATATGATTGGGGTGAGGCATACAGACCACCGCGAGCTTCCCGAAGCACTCTATACAGACAAAGATATACTTTCCTATGCAAATCAACTGACGGGCTTTGAGCAGGATGCCCCTTCGGCAGATACCGATATAATGGATGCGTTTATGAGAATGACTGGTGTTATTAGAGTATCAGCATGGACAGTAGGAAAAGGTGCAATTTTCGTTGATCTTAGCGCTGTTGATACTGCTAATATTACAGATGCTCAATGGGATAAAATACATTTTATGCAGCAAGATGTTGGAACATCTGAAATTGAGGTTGAATTTCCAGGTGCAGTTTTTCCTTCCGAGGCACTCTCCCAGCCCCTGGATTGGGCGGATATACAGCATCCCGCTGCTACTGCAATCAGCAATGTTGCACAGTTAAGGAGCATAATAAAAACAGGTTCTTCGATTTCAAATATCAGGCTAATCCAAACAAATCCCCCGTTGACTATTAAGGGTAAAGGAGACGGCGACTTTTATGTCAGGCGTGTTGGTAATGATGCGGGCAAAGTCTTTCGGAAGCGACAGGGGCCGAACGATATAGCGATTGCCGTCAACCAAAAAGCATTTGATCCGAATTATATATTCTATCTTTTCCAATCCCTCTACCCGAAACTGAATGCCAAGAAGCGGGGAACTGCCCAGCAGGCTATAAGACAAGAAGATATTAACAATGTTATTATTGAATATTTTAATCCGCAAAATCGGCAAGACTGGATAGCCCTTAAAGAGCTTGTGGATAGCGAAGGCCTGGGCAGAGAGACTTTATTTAAAGTTTTCACCGAAGGCAAGAGGGCTCGGACGAGCGGAAAGAAGGATATAACAGACAGGCAGCAGGTTGCCGCTGGCATCAAAATATTAATAGAAAAGGGGTTTTTGCCAAAAGGTACAACCAATCTTGATCTTGGCGGGGGGCTAGAAGGATTGGCAACCAAGCTTATGAAAGAAAAAAATGCTGGCAAAAATAAGGTCTTGGATACTTCCAGGACAAAGAAACTTAATAAAGATGTGATAGATCACTTCTATAAGAACCCCGCAGATTCGGCCACATTAATGAATTTATTAAATATAATAGAAGATAAGGGCGAGTTGCTGAATGCACTTAAACAAGCAAAGGTACTGGTTAAAGAAGATGGGCGTATATATATACAAGTGTACGAAGGGCCTAATGATGCCGTGTTTCCCCAAGACCATCCAAACGCTGGCCAGAAGAGAAAAGGTAGTGGGGTGGGCTATAGATCTCCGAGGACTGGATCATGGCAGCGAAACCAGACGCTTGGAAATTACAAGCCTTTTGTAGATGAAGTTTTTGGTAAAGAAAACGTGGTTATGCCAGCGGATGAAGGCGGCATCCAAGGGTTGATAATAATAGAAAACAGAAAAGAAGCAGGTGTAGATGTCAGGCGAAAGCTCCAAACAACGGATGTTTTTGAGAAGGAGCACAAATATGATCTGACGACAGGGGAAGCGCTTACCCAATATGATATAGCTTATTATAAAGGAGAGCTAGAAAGGCTGGACAGAGAAGTTCTTAAATTTGCGAAAAAGATTGTTCCGCTAGAAAAGTTGCTGTTAAGTTTGGCAAAATATAGAAGCGAAAGGGTGGCTGCTGATTTATCAGTAGAGAAACTAGACAGTCGAATTGAGGAGAAGACTGCCGAGTTAGACCAATTAAACCTTGCTGTTGACATAGTGTTTGCCCAAGAGCAGGGTATTCAAGATATACTGTCCAGAGACCAAGAGCTGAAACTTGGCGGTGCTCTTGATCCTGACACGGTTACTGCGCTACAAGATGAGTTATTCGATCTGGAGGAAGAATACAAAAAACTAGCAGAACCGCTCATAGAAGAGAGAAAAAGTTTAAGTTTGCAGATAGCTGCCGCAAGGAAGGGAAACCAGACAAGAAAGGAATATCTTATAAAGCAACTTTTGTCTAAAAAGAGGAAGGTAATATACCAGTTAGAAAAGGCGTGGAAGGGAAGACATCCTAGAATAAAAGAGATTCAAGATATTCTGCAGTTGAATATTGAAGCGGAAATATCTAGAGAGGTGGCAGATAATATCACAAGAAAAGGATTTGTTCCTCATCCTACTACCATGGAACTAGCAAAAGGCGATCAGTTTACAATAGAAGAGACCATTGAATTCGCTATAGATAATGAAATAATGTCTGAAGAAGAGGCGGTTCTCTGGCGAGCGGCATTTAAGTTCTTGCCTGACCATTTCTTTAAGAATCTTCGTTTTAAGGTTGGCGGCGGCATGGGTATAGAAGGTTATGGATTAAGACTGGGTGGTGTTACAAGCGGTATGTTTCGCCCTGGACCAGCTTACGATCTTATCCATATGTTTAATTCTCGCGACCCTCTCGACTTCCTCCATGAACTAGGCCACAGACAGATGCTCAGGCTCTTGGAAGAAAAGGAGGTTCTGCGCGCAGTAGATATATGGAAAAAGTCAGATGCATATAGGGAATGGGCGCGGCTTGATAGGCTCAGAAAGACCTCCCATTATAAATTATCAAAAAAACAAAAGTGGAGGCTGTATAAGAATAGCTTTGAGGAGTGGTTTGCTGATGAATTCAGGAATTTTGTCGGAGGGAAAATAACAGAGGATATGCGTCCTGAAATGAAGAAGCTGTATTCCAAGGTCAGGGATATACTGGCGAAGCTTTACAAGAAGATCAGGGCAACATTACGGAATAAAGAGATGGTTGAATTCTTTGATGCCATGCTTCTCAAGAAGGATCCGAACAGAACGAAGAGGGAGGTGGCAGCTTATAAAGATTTTATAAATAGTTTAAGAAGGGCTACTGGCTCGACCGATACAACGGAATTAAGCTTGAAATTGGCTGATATAGAGGGGTTTGAAGAGCTATATAAAGAGCTAACCAGCAAAGAAAAACCTTTAACCAAGGAGCAGATAGCGGAAATTCCTTTAGATGCTACCCAATATATAGAAATAAAGGGGGATGTACTTGTTAAACTGGAAGAGAAGAGTCTCGAAGACCAAGGGAAAAAGTTGAAGAAAGGGTTTGAACAGGGTGCTAGAGCAGCTAAAACTCAAATCAAACAGGCAAAGAAGAACCTTAGAGATTTGTTGAAGCAGTCCTCTCTGTCGCCAGAAAGTCAGAGAAAGATAATGACACTAGCTAAGATTGATGATAAGATCCAATCGGGGGAAGGGTTTTTAGGCGCTCTGAATGAAATAAATTCCTTAATAGACAGGGAGATTGAGAGGGTCAAGAAGGTTAAACTAAAGAAAAGGCTAGATAAATTACTTAGCAGGAAGAATCTCAAGCCGAAGATTGTAAGCGGGGTTAAGCATGGCAAGTTTGATGCCGAGATACAAGTAGTGCTGGACGAACTTCAAAGATTGTATAAGCTTTCCACTAAAGTGGATCCTGTAACTGGTGAGTCTATGGCCAGCATGGAGCTTGCTGGCAGACTGGAAACAACTTTTAATAGAAGACAGATTGATGAAAACGAACTGTCTAAAAATTCCCTTGCAATAAATACCCTTGGCAACCAACTTCTCTGGTTTAGAACGAATCCCGACATGATGACAAGCGATATGCTTGAAATGTATGTCAATGATATAGAAACGCTGATTGCAGAGGGGAAGGAGGCCGAGAAGGAAAGGGTGTTGGGCAAACGGTTGGAAGTAGAATTTTATACTGACGCTATAAAAGATTTTGCTGGTGGTGAAGAGACGCTGTTACTTAAAAGAACGGGAACAGGGGCATCATTTAGAAAAACCAAGAACTGGTTTAGAAATCTGGTCGGTAGGGTTAACGATGGATGGGATGAAATTACTGATAGAACCCTGCCAGGTAAACTGGCGAGAAAGCTTGAGATCAGCCGTGAAATACAGATTGAAAAAGGTATAAAGCGTAGGATGGCAGAAAAGCTTATAGTGGCAGCCGAAAAGGCGTATGGTGTTAAAGGGGGCAGGAAACTGATGAAGGGGCTTGATGAAAGAAACAAGGTTATAGACTATGGTGATAACTTTATTGATTCCAGAGGAAAAAAAGCGAGGATAGAATATTCTCGTTCCGAAATGACTAATATATTTATGTTATATCAAGATCCTACTCTGAGGGAAACGCTCACGGGAGTTGCTGAAAACGGAGAGGTGCTTCCCGACGGTAATTTCTTTTCACAGGAAATGTTAGATTTTATGTTTAGCACCATCACGGAAGAGGATAAACAGTTTGCCTTTGGACAGTTAGAAATATATCAGGAATTTTACGAAGAAATAAACGAAGTTTATAAAAAGGTGTATGGGATCAACCTTGATAAAAATTTATTTTATAGCCCGATACTCAGGGAGGTAGACGGAGGCGTGATTGATGTTGATGAATTTAACCAGGATCTTAATTACAGGAGACAGGTTACCAAGCCGCCGTCAATCAAGGCGAGAAGGGCTTCTATTAAAAAGCTGAAAGTGCGTTCTGATGTTGCGGTATTTAATAGACATATAGTCTCTATGAGCAGGTTTATTGCATTAAGAGAAAAGACTCAGTTGATTAACGCAGTTTATTCAAACGCAAAAGTACAGGAAATCCTTGGAATAAAATATGGCGAGGACTTTAATAAGCTTGTTTCTGAGCATCTTATCAGTTTTGTCAATGGTGCCAATATGGCTAATGGTGTATTCGATAAGATGGTCAACACTCTTAACCGTAATTTTTCCGCTTCACAGTTGGGTGGCAAGGCGAAGATAGGGTTTACACAGCTAGCGTCACTCTTTGCATATGCCGAGGATATACCAGCTACTGCATTTGTGGATGGGGTAAGAGACTTCTTTTTTAATTTCAGGAAAGCCATAAAAATATTAAGTAAGTCTGAATTGATTAGGGCCAGAGGCTATAGTCCTGAAGTAGAGATAGCCCGTATTGGCAGCGTTTTTAGCGGCGTATTTCTCGATAAGATCAGGAGGAAGAAAGACAGGCTCATTGATTATATGCTGATAGCCACTAAGATTGGAGACAGGATACCTATATATGTTGGTGGTTGGGCCGTATATAGATACACTCTTAAACAGACTGGCAGCGCGGAAAAGGCGATGGAAGCCGTAAACAGGCAGACGGCAAAGACGCAGCAATCAACCGATCCAGACCAGATGTCGTGGGTACAGAAACATAATCCGCTATACCGTGGCATGACAATGTTTATGTCCGCCCCTATTGCACAGTTTAGGGGAGAAGTGAGGGCCTTTAGAAGGTTAATCAAGGGGGAAGGCAGCGCTAGACAGGCGCTTAAAGGTATAATGATATATCATTTCATCCTTCCAGGACTCTATCAAGCCATAGCAAGCGGGGTGGTTGCTGGTGAATGGGATAAGAGAGATCAGATCAGGGCCGCTATATTTGGGAATTTAAATTCTCTTGCACTTTTCGGGGAATTAATGAATAATGTTATCAGAAGATATATGGGGAAAAGAAGCAGGGATGTGGATGTGCTGAAATGGACTGGCCCCTTATTGGATTTTGTTGACGGGGTTGGGGAGCTCGGCGCTCTCTTCGGTGATGACGGAGACTTTGATGAAATAGTGGATGCAATTTTAGATATGGGTAAGCATTCAGGGGCTTTGCATGGGTTGCCTGGCGCACAAATAAAGAATATACAAAAGGGCCTTGCAGACCTTGAAGATGGTGAATTAAAATCGGCTGTTCTCAGATTTCTTGGATGGCCTGAAAGTGTTGCTATAAGCGCACAAGAATAGGAGAAAGAAAAATGACAATATCTGCTACGATACCGACAAGACACAACTACTCAGGAAATGGTGTGGCAACATCATTTTCGTACACGGTGAAGATAAGCAGTACAAGTCATTTAAAGCTGGTTCATACTGACGATGATGCAGTAGAAACAGTATTGGTGCTTGATACTGATTATACCGTGAATGGTGCTGGTGATGCGGGGGGAGGAACAGTAGATTTCCCTAAAGGCGGTTCATCATACAGCACGCTTGCTACGGGAGAGAAATTAGCGATTATCTACGCGTTCCCCATTGAACAGACTACCGATCTTCCAGATACAGGTAGAATTTTTAATGAATCCGTAGAGGATCAGCTTGATTACATGACAGTCCTGGACAATCAGCACGAAGAAAAGTTTGACCGAGCCGTTTTGTTGACTGAGGGTTCCACGATGACGGGCTTAACCATGCCTGAAGGTGCCAATGCTGCTGCCCGTAAGAACAAGGCGATAGTCTGGAATACCGATGGTGACGATCTTACAATAGCAACTTCTATTGGGCAGTATCAAGGTAATTGGGCTACTGCGACTGCTTATCTCGAAAGGGATACAGTCAAAGATACATCTAATAGTAATATATATTATTGCAATACTGCACATACATCAAGTGGTTCCCAGCCTATCAGTTCCAATACCGATGTGGCTAAATGGGATTTGATTGTTGATGCAGCAGCAGCGGGTACATCTGCAACTGCGGCAGCAACTTCGGCAACGGCAGCAGCAGCTTCCGCTACGGCAGCAGCAGCTTCTGAAACAGCAGCAGAAACGGCTGAAACCAATGCCGAAACAGCAGAGACTAACGCAGAAACAGCCGAGACTAATGCCGAAACAGCAGAAACTAACGCTGAGACAGCAGAAA
>Ga0187827_10003417_pt1 | contig 20543 bp, 16 predicted proteins | sample ETNtaG_39_FD_167969 | JGI IMG/M metagenome (GOLD analysis project Ga0187827, IMG submission 167969) | Marine microbial and viral communities from oxygen minimum zone, Eastern Pacific Ocean - ETNP2014_SV_150_PacBio MetaG (Illumina Assembly) | ecosystem: Environmental > Aquatic > Marine > Hypoxic... | reverse complement strand
TTGATCCTTTTTTGCCTAATGTAGTAATAAAGTAATCAGTACTTAAATCCTGTGAAATCTTTCTGGCAATGTCTGTAATATCAGAGTATCTTTCCTGAGCAGCCAATCTCAGTTCTGGCTCGTCCAGACAAACATAACCTGGACTGTGATATTTTGTGATCAGGTTATACCCTGCATTGGCAGCATTTGTTTGTGTATTAACTGCAACCTTCTCTGGAAGCTCCATGATAACCCTGATCATCTTATCAGTAATAAAACCGTGACCAAAATCTGATATTAACACTAAATCGTATTTGGAAATAATTGGTTTTATATAATCAATCACACTTAATTCACAATCCTCGTCTATATAATCACCATTTAGATAATTGATTTCGAAAAGTTTTTGATTTAAGTATTGATTAATATATCTTTTTTTCACAATGGTAGGACCGTCATCTCTATAAAAGAATTTTGTATTAATATTAGGTTTGAGATTTTTCAAGATAAAATCTTCCCTTGAAGCCTCTTTTCCCAATAAAGTTACCAGATGGATATTATTGCATAACCCTGCAATATGGTTGGCAACAGCAAAAGAGCCACCGGTAAATATCTCATGATTTATGTACTTACTTACAACAAGATGTGCTTTCGCAGATTTACTCAGCGAATCACAATAGTGATACTCATCAATAATTCCATCACCTATAAGTAAGACATTCATGTTTTTTAAACTATTTAGATTTTTTACAATATCATTAAAACTATATTTATAAGAAAAATGTTTCAGAAAATCTTTTGTTTCTTTAGGGTATATTTCCAGGAAATTATTTATTATTTGCGATGAACTGAAATGAAACCCGTCGGTCTCATAAATCCTGCTTTTTCCAAAGTAAAACTCCTTTTCTTCTTCAAATATTTTTTCGTGTATATTACGATCACGCTCCTTATATGCCTGTCCTTTTGCAAACACATTAGGGTTTATTCTTCTTACACATTCAAAAGGAGCCTCGTCATCTACAAGACATACAAAATCAACCAGCTCTAACGAAGCTACATTATCCAATCTCATGTTCTCAGGAAAGATCGGCCTTCCCGGTCCCCTCCTTACGTCCTTGTCTTTGATAACAGTAATAACGAGTATATCACCCTGTTTCTTTGCAGAAACGAGGTGCTGTATTATGCCGGGATGAATGAGGTCGAATATTCCATGACTATGGATAACTACTTTGCCCGCCTGTTTCAGCTCTTTAACCTTTTCAACCAGCTCGTCTATTAATAATATTTTGTTCTTATTTTCCTGTTCCATCTTCAGATTACGCTAATTAGCACAGATTAATAATTGTAAAAAAACTTCTTATATTCTTATGATTTAGAACCGAATCTGATTAAAGAGTCAACTTTAAGCTTTGCCGCTTTAATCTACGTGTTTTGCGGATTAAAATGTTTATTTAATAAATCAGTTGAAGAGAAAACTATTTCATCTGTAAACTTCACCTGCGAACCAATCTCTTGAATAATTTCATATTCATTCTGGAGTTTACCTGTTTTGTCTTCTAAATTCTTGAATTCTTGACCCTTAACATATATATCCGGCCTCAGCAATCTAAGTGTTTCCTCCGCCGTTGGCCATTTATTTATAGCAACATAATCAACACATTCTAAAGCCGCTATGGAGTCTGCCCTTAAATATTGATTAAATACAGGTCTATCCGGGCCTTTGTCTACATAAATGTCCGGAGTAACTGTCACAATGAGAACATCTCCCATTTTACTGGAAGCCTGAAAATATTTAATATGTCCAGGATGCATTAAATCAAAACACCCATGGCACAGAACAATCTTTTTCCCTTTGGATTTCAGATCCTGAAGTATCTTCCCCAGTTCTTCAAGTTCAACAATTTTCATGTAATCTTTCGCTCAGATTGCTCTGACTCATTTCTTTTATCCTGTGCCAATCTCCGTGCAATCTACTGATTCTCTTCTTCGTTTATAGCAGTCCATAGTGCCGGAATTGTTTCTGAATGCTTTCCCTTGATGTAAAAACCCCCTTCACCGCCAGTTACTGTCCTGACAAGCATAGTCTTCCATGGCCTAAAATAATAAGACGGACTCTCTTTGGATGGTTCTTTACTGAAATCGTTTGGAAGATCATGAAGATCACATACCAAAGTAGTAAACTGATCCACATCTCGTCCTTCTTGATTCGCAACATTCCTTACCATACTAAGAGCCTTCAGAAAAACTTCAGGCGCCATAACAGCGCTACCGAAATTCAATAATACTCCACCTTCTAAACCTGAAACAATCTCTACAAAACGTAAAAAATCAAGATAGGATGTAGCACCGGCAGCAGCGCCATCAAAATTCGGATGCTCATGGATTATATCATAACCAATACCGATGTGGACTGTACATGGAATATTTAATCTATAACAGGCAGCTAAAATGCTGATATCTTTGTATGGATAGCTTCCTTCTTGAATGGCCCTTCCTATTGCCTCTCCCATACCAATTTCGCCCTGCCTGAAAGCATGGTTTGTAATATCATTTATTTCTCCAGTCTCCTTCCACAAACCAAACTGACCTTCCTTTATATAACGAGCAACACTTTCAGTTGTCGCTCCAATGAGGGCGAATTCAAAATCATGAATCATCCCTCCACCATTTATCGCTATACACGATATATAATCTCTTTCTATCAAATCAATCAGGTACCTCTGGACACCGGCACGGATAACATGTGCACCCAACATCACTATTATTTTCTTCTTCTGTCTTTTCGCCTCCACTGCCCTTAATGCTACTTCTCTAAAATCTTTATTATGATATTCCTTGCTTTCGAGAGATTCTATTGCTGTTAAATCAAGATCATGAACCCTTTCCTTGAGTGATTTTGTTTTTATCTTTGATCTATCAAATAGCATAAGTCACTTTAACGCTTAATTAAGTTTGGATTGATCTATTCCCATCTCTGAGGCCATGGTTTTTGTAACCTTTCTTAAAGAAATAGAACGCTTAATCTTGTTTCCCTGTCCATCTTCCTTATTCATCTCAGGTATTAGTATTGTTTTGTTATAATTATCCTGTCCCCCTCTTCTATTATCCACCACCTCTTGACTCCCAACCATAAGGATCAACTTACCCAACAACCTTTTATCAAAGATATAAAAATCCACCGACAAATGATATTCTATTAATAATTTACGAATCCCATAAAAGCGACAATCTTAGATATCGGCTAGCCTTTCTTTTCCACACCCGCTATTGCGGCTTGATCATTCATTTATTATTAGATGCAATATACATCCACGTATGGTCACAATAATTATCTCCTTTAACAATCTCGTGATTTCTAGAAAACTTCACCCCTGGAAGACATTCCTCAGTGAAAGCATAATCAGATAAACAGTAAGCAGATGAGAATTCCGAGAGCCCATATACTACCATTACTTCAAAAAAGGGGCATCTACTGAAACGGATCTTCAATACTTCAGGACTGGATTCAACTATGTCAATATAATTACTCTTATTTGCACCTGCTCTATGAAGCTCTCGGAATTTATCAAATCTCTCCTGTGTACCAGGCGTTGTAGATGACAATGCAATGTTGTAATAACTAATCATATAATTAGCAAATCCCTTGGCAGCAACTTCAAAAGCTTTTTCATGGTCAAAATTACTTTTCAGAGCAGATAAAAATGCCATTGTCATCAAATGGCCTTGTTCAGCTTTGAGATATACTTCGTCTTTGTCCTTTTTGTTCTCTATATTCATGAGATTGTATGCTTGAACTTCCACTCCCCATTCACCTTTTCCCATAAATGAGGTAATCTCCAACTATCCACCACTTCCCAAAAATGATCTTCTGTTATATCAAGGTATTTCAGGAAATCTTTGAAGTATTTCTTTGGGAACTCTCCTTCGTACCTACGCATTAAGGCTATTCCTTCTTCTCGCGTTAGGTGTCCATCTCGGATTTCGTGAGCCGCATCTTCCACACACCTACCAAGTCCGAACTTAATGTATCTCATATAGTAATGAAACCCATCCATCTTATCATCAAGGCTGGCATATTTGGAAAATGTCCCTTCTGTTCTTTCCGGGTTAGGTTTGAAACCCGTATGCTCAACGCAATAATAATAATTCTCCTGTGGAAACCATCTATGAAAATAACCATAGTAGTAAGCACGTGAAATACCACTATTCAACATATCCTCCCTTGGAGGTGCATTGTAAAATGCCAGATCTGCATCATTCAGGTCTTTTTCGTCAATATAATCTTTATTCTCATAACCGTATTGTAGCAGCTCATCTAACGTAGTTCCTTTCAGGTATCCTCTAAGCCAATCTTCATTCTTAACCCTATCAGTGTATGGTTTATCGACAGCTTCTGGGTTACCGGCATATTCAACTTCTCCATTTTCACCATAAAAAATAAGCTTGATGCCAAATTTCAGCGCCATATGCACTGGGAAATACGCCTGTCCCAGCACAAACACATGAAACGCATCACCAAATTCTTCTAAACTCAAACGAGCCAGTTTACGATGAATAATTCCATTGGGAGTACACTTGATATTAACAAATCCAGCATCACACAGGTTTCGAAAATTTTCGATACCTATGTCGGTATATTTCAAAGGACTCCAGGTGATCAATAAGGGTTTCATACCATATTTGTATTTCAACTGATGTGCCACAAAGCCAGAATCCTTCCCACCACTGCTAGGGACAACAACATCCCAATGACCATCATTACGCCGGTGTTTGTCAAGAAGCTCAGTCAATTCCTTCTCTCTTGCTTCCCAATCAACGACATTGTTCTTATATATCGTATTGTTGCATGCAGAACATATCCCATCTTTATCAAATACGATCCTGGGCCTCTGGTTGGACATTACACATTTTTTACATAATTTAACCTCATTTGGTAAAGTAGAAATTTGTTTATCCAAGTTTCCTCTTGTAAATTTTCTATCCATTTCACCTCCAAAACTACATTTGTTTTTATAAGCTATAATAACTCAGGTTTTGCCATTAAATGGACCTAATCTATTCAAGTCATAATTAGTTGGCCAATCACGGTCACCGTCCCCTTTGGTAAACCAGACCTTATCATTTACACGCCATCCATCTAGCTTTCTCGGGAGCGTACCGCTGATATGAAACGTGTAGCTCCACCGACGGTAATCAATGGGTGAGAGCAGATTGGGAACATCTTCCAGGCCATTCTGGTCAGTAGCGAGTGTAAAACCTGCTTTCAACAACGACAGATCCTGTCCAGTCCCCATGATGATGAAATCAGCATATAGAACCTTCTTTTCAAGACAGGCATGGAGAGTATGGCGCCACACATCAGTCTCACTTCCCGACCAAGCCATGAAATCCACAATCCGAGCACACTCACCATATGGGGTTGAATGAAATCGAATAATGCTCAGCCCATGAAGCCTGCCGGCTCTGTCACGGATTGCAAGCAGGTGATAGTTCTGGTATGGGACATCAATATATCTACGGTTCATATATTCGCGATTCCTATCCACAAGGCAGGATAAATGTTCGGAAAATTCTTCCCAAAGCTCTTCGTATCCCTCTGGCACAATATTGGTCCAGACTCTCTGCAAATCCGTGTTATCTGGAGGCATCAGAGGTTTAAGTATGTGTTTGACTCGATTACGTGACTCTTCCTTTACTATTTGCAAACATTCTGGCGTTATTAAGCAAACAAAACGCCTCATCATAAGACCTGGATAGTCGAGACCAAGAGTTTCATTTATAGGCAGGGTTTTCTCGTTTGCACATGTACAGCAGGCTAAAGGTAATGTGCGATGCGCATTAAAAAGCAATTGTCCTCCAATCCCAGTGGATTGAGCATCTTTTGCTGCTATGGCAGTACTCATCCACGTCAGTGGTGTTTTAACACCACATAAACGTCCTGGAGCTTCAACCATCATATTGACAGCGGCAATGGAACCATCATCGCGCTGTGCTAATTGTACTGACCATGAACCGTCTGCTCGTCGAAACCAATATTCAATAAATATCCTATCGATTGGATGGGATGCAACAAAGTTTTTCTCAGCAAATGCTCTGAATATTTGCCAATCTGCATCCGTCATATCACAACAGTTCATCTGATATCTAAAAAAGCTCTAAGTAATAAAGGGCAGGACACTAACAGCTTGCGACTCTTCAACTGTTCCTAAAATACTCTTCTCGTCTTCACTGAAGTAATCATTCAAATGTCCCATTTTAAATAAGCATATTTGGCAATATCCGGCTTCTGTCAACACCAAAATTGATAAGTTGCTCCAATATCTCGTGGTACCAGAAACTGGATGCAATCAAAATTGGGGCTTGATGGCCTACGACCTCTTCTGGTGACAGGACTACTGAATTGCGAAAAACGGTTCCTTGCTTCTTAGGATTACTATCAACAAAGAATTTGACAGAAGAACTGCGGAAAGTTATTGATTTATCCAGAAGATAGTTCGCATATTCCCCAATTCCCCAAACGATAATCTCTGGCACCTTATGTTGGTTCTTTCTCATTTCTTCAATAACCTCACTGATCTCAAGAGGATAATAATCATAGGTGTCCTCATCTATAATATCCTTTGCGATTTCGCTGATACGTGGGCGAACGTGTTCGTCGAACACACAGGTATTAGCTCCTTGTTTAGTTAACAAGTAGTGTGCATAAATAATTAAAAGACCCTGATCTATTGGAAGCTGTCTTTCTTTAAAGCTGCAACTGAGAAGAAAGTTTGCTTTAGACAGGCCTGTTCTCACGATGCCTACTGCAAATTGGGTTATTTCTTCAATAGATGAGTTTTCCTCAGTAAAAATATATTTAATTACAACGTTCCTGGGGGAAACATCGTAATATTTTTTAAGGTTCCTCAAAACTTTCGTGTAAGCGTCTACCCCACGAACCTTTCTGAAAGTCTCGGCGGCTCCCGCGTCAACACTGGTAGTAAGTGATGCCTTGTCACTATGCAGTAAGGATGCGATCTCTTCGGAATAATCAATTGCATTAGAGAAAAACCTCTGAGTCCTTGGTTGTAGCCTCGAATTTACGAAATCAATAACCTTGGCAAAGTCTTTCCTCATAGTCGGCTCACCTCCTCCCCATGAAACCTGAAGATCCTCAGCGATCTTGTCATTCTTAACAAACTCTTCCAGACAACTCATAATGTTGTAGCCTGCAATCCTTCCACCATAATAGATTTCACTGCAATAGGAACAACGCATATTGCAACGGGTATGATCCTCAATGGAAATCAGATCAAACTTTTCATCTTCTATGTCCAGCCACTCCTGGAATGTTAACAATGGGCAACCAAAGCAATCCGTTTTTTCGCCTTTATTGATCTTTTCAATAATGTCTTTTTTCTCTGCAATGACTTTTTTGAGTGAAAGATCTTTGTCCGAGTTTACTGGAAAGATACGGACATCACCCTTCATTTTTCCATCATGGAAATACCTTAGGCAGCAATGCCTCAGTTCATCAGGAGCAAAAAAGATTGCCCTTTGTAAAAAACAGCAGCTGAGACTCTTCATAAGACAGTTTCTTTGTGCTTATGCTCATCCATATTCAAAGTTTTTTTTAACTCATTCATTTTGTAACTTGGTACTAATTTATCAAAATATTCTGCCCATTTTGGATTTTGTGAAAGTATATCAGATACTTTGTTCATATGTTGTTGCGCAGTTTTAGCATCTCCCTTAGAAAGATATGCCCTCACTAAGCAATAATGTGCCATAGCGTGGTCTTTCTTAATAAATCTTAAGATACCCTCAAAATCTTTAATTGCTCTATCAATATTTGGTGGTTTATCATATTTAACATGGTATTTTCCTTTTTCGTTTTCAATATATCTGTCAAAATATTTCCCAACTAAATTTTTATTTCTAAGAAAGTTAATTTCCAGATTTTTCAAATACATTAATTCATCAAGTTTGCTAAGAGGGGTATGTCCAGGCTCTGGATCAGCAGCAGTTCTTTCGCCATCTGAATGCATTGGCGTAGATTTCTTTTTATTTTCAACGGCATCTCTATATTTTCGTGTTGCTTCAAATACAACACTATAATCATCTCTATTATCAATTAGATCTTTTTGGTTATCTTTATCAAGTTTTTGAAATTCTGGTGTTCCGACCAGTGGCGTGAAAACATTAAATCCGCACCAATCAAGACCAAGGTCTTCCGCAACATTAAATGTATTCATAGTTTGCTCATCACTCTCAAAAGGAAAACCAATTATAAAATTTCCTGTTACATATAACTCTGGATACCGTTGAAAAATCTCAGATTTTTTATACAGCATTTTCACACTTAAAGGTTTACGAACAACAGATAAGGTAGAATCATTACCTGATTCAACACCAATGCTAATATAGCGACATTTTGCTGCAACCATCGCACCCATTACCTCTTCATCAAGTGTTCCCAATCTGACACCGTTTCCTAAATTCCATACAAGATCATAATTACGTTTAACCAATTCGTTACATATTTCAATAGTCCTCTTTTTATCGAAAGTAAAATCATCATCTACTATTTCAAGTTGTTTCATGCCTAGATCATTATATGCATAATCAATTTCCTCAAGTACCCTTTTAACAGAAGAAGCACGAACACCTCTCCCAAAAAAACTTCTTATCGAACAAAAAGTACAAGCGGCAATGCAACCACGAGCTGATTGCATAGTATAGGTTGGTAAATTATCATCACCAAACCTTTGTATGCCAGAAAACCAACTATACTCTTGGTATTTATATAGTTGGGGAACTAAGTCCCATCTAGGAATCGGAATCTCATCTAAATCTTGTACCAACTGAGCATAAGGAGACATCTTTACTTCATTAGTAGTCTTATCCCACCAAGCAATTCCCCTTAAATCTTCGTGCTTAACCTTGCCTTGTAGATATTCTAAGAATAATGGAAATGTATTGTCACCTTCATATAAAAAAACAAAATCTATATCTGGACACTTCTCTAGCATTCTTTTGTAAGCAAATGTTGAGTGATTCCCCCCACACACCACTTGAGTAGCTTGATTCTTCGCTTTAACCATATTAGCAACCGCAAGAGCATTATTATGAGATGGAGAAAATACCACCGTAATTCCAATTAAATCTGGTTGAAATTTATCCATTTTATCAACAATTTGCTGCTTCATCAGCTCTCGTGGTGACAATGGACTTTCTTCATTTTCCTTAAAGTATTTCCTGATCTCAAATTCCAGATCTAATATCTCTATCTTGATATCATTTATTTTCTCCAATGCAGCTGATGCAATTGTAGCAAGTTGTATGGGTGGATGAAGAGCATATCCTCTGATCTTGTTACGTTCTCTGCTAAACTTTTCTAAATTAAACCCAACAGCATTTGTCAATAAGACTTTTAACTCTTTCATGATGATTCCTTCCTGTATTACCCGGCTAGAAAATTGCAGACAATTAACAAATATAAGACATTATAAATAAGTAAATCAACTGCTAGAGAAACCTGTCACCTGACTGCCCTCTTAAACATGCTGGCGCAGTTTACAACACTTAATAATTACGCCAAGGAAGACTCCTGAGCAAAAACCTTATTATCCTTCATTAAAATAACCTGAATAGCTAAGGAAGGATTTTCTACTCCACCATGCCTTGCAATTTCATCATTTATAAACTTCACTTTATTCTCGTCTACATCAAAACTTATTATCACTTTTGAAGATTCTCCTGTATCACCAATCCGTTTATCACATATAAAATCATCAAGTTCATCAACCACTTCCCTGGACAATTCAATAGTGCGCCTAACACCATCAAATGGTGAGTGATAAACTCTTTGAACGCAGAATTGTACAACTTCGTCCACAATAGAGCTTTTATCAGGCAAGTTGTCTTTTATATTTCCACCAACCCACCTCATAAATTCTTCTCTAAAGTGTGGGTTTATGATTAATTCGGCGGCATATTCATAGTTCAGCTTTGAAAATCCTTCATTCATAATTTTTTCAAATACATCATCTTGCAGATAGTACTTATTTGCTTCATCCTCGCTTTCAAACCATTCAGACTTTGCATTTGCAATATACTTATCAATGTATTTTGAAAGATGCGGATAATCGTTCTCGGAAGGTTTGCTAGATAAAGAAGCAATTAAATCAGTGTGTTCAAAACCATACTTGTTAGAGAATTCAATCAATGGACGACCACCAAGCTCGAAATAATTTAGCAAATATTCGTGTGCTATAAAAAGCCTTAAATCAACATAATCCTCCTCACTCATAGTATTTGTCTTGCGAATACACTCCTCATATTCAATCACTTTTTCTCCGCCATATTCACCATAAGCTGAGGGAATCACACGAAAACGTGACTCAATACCATGTTTCTTCCTGTAGCCATCTTCCTCCATAGGACTTCCTGGCAGAAGACGAATATCTCCATACTGTGCATTATAGAAACCAATATCTCGTGCCATTTTAATGTTCTCTATCATGCTTGCCTTCGTCTCTCCAGGCAATCCCAGAAGTAAATCAGTATATGGCTTGTGCCCATTACTCTTCGCCACAGAAATATATTGAACTAAGGAATCTAGTTTAATATTCGCTCTGCCTACATTCTTAAGAACTCTTTTATTAAATGATTGCACCGCAAAATCCGGCACACTGATACTTCCAAGGATTTTAGCAATCTCTACAGTCCTTTCGATATTATTTTTTGCGTTATTAATAAATACCCTTGTAATATTATTATATTTGTCCGAAAGCCTTCGAACTTCCTCGGCAATCGCAACGTCCCTCGGGAGAATACCAAAATTAGCATCAACTAATAATAGATTGAATTTGTATTTTGCTTTCTTAACAATATATCTAAGCTCTTCGATTACTGTATCTAAATCGAACACTCTAATTAATCCATTCCTTCCTCCCCGTTCACAATAAGTACATTGATAAGGGCACCCCCTGTTTGTTTCAACAATTGGCGTTAGAGGAAATGTACTTTCATTCAGATATGTATCAAGAAGACCCGAAAGCCAAGGTGATGGAAATGGTATAGGGTTTTCGTTCGCAGTATCAACTGACTCACCGAGCACCAATTGCCTGGTTTCCTTTTCCAAATATGCAGTGTTTGGTAGCCTAATCCCACCACCAAGAATGGTTTCTTTCAGGTTACAAGGCCATTTACTTAAGATATATTCTACAATACCACAAAAGCCGTCTTCCCCCTCATTTACCACATACATATCTACTGGATGGATAAGAAGGAATTGTCTAATTCCTTCCTGTGATTTCCGTATAGACGGCCCGCCCATTATTATCAGAATATCCGGATTAATAGCTTTAGTTATCTTAATTATGGCCTTATTCAGATTAACGTTCCAATCATAATTTGATAATGCAAGTATGTCAGGTAAAGTTTTTAATGCTTCAATCAGATCATCAGGAAATTTATAGAGTTCTGTCTCTACCGCACTACCAACTCGCTGTTTGAGCCTTGCGGTAACATAGCCAATATTTAAGGGAACACCATAATCGTAATAGTGACGGTTATGTACTAAGTCTGCCAATAATATTCTTACTTTTTTCATGTCAACTTGTACTCTACTTTCTCCTCAGTCATGCCTAACTCCTAGTTCTGAGCTCTGTATAAATTCTTCTTTGTAAAATAAGGTCGTATCATAAACTTCCTTTAGCAGATCTTCAGTGCCATCGCATGGAGCCATGAAGTCCTTTTAAATCTTCCTCGGAATCAGAGTTCTGCATTAAGTTTATCTTCCACAATTTGAATTAAGCCGCCAACGTTTCTGAACTGCTCCGATGTTGTGTCTTCAGGTGTAAGCGTAATATTGAACAATTCTTCCACCTCCAGAATAAATTGGATTGTATTAAAAGAATCCAGTTGTCCTGCATCTAAGTAACGATATTCACGCCTTTCTTGCTCGCTTCCTTCTGGCACAGGTCCTCTTTTATCCAGTAAATCAATTACAGCATCATAAATTTTCTTTGACATAATAAATTATACCTTGCTTAATATTTTGTCTTAATGAAGCGTTTGTTTAAAAGAGATAATGTATCTATCAAATTAGAGGAGGCTCATCTTTGTCGCTTCACTCTCAAAATTAGCAACTGCTAATTCACCCTGTCCTTTACTATTATGAAAATTCCTGTAGAAGCAACTGGATAGTTTGTCATATCTTGTCTGATCTGGAAGCGAATAATCCATGATATCAGAAGAAAAATAATGCTGCACCCGTTCATGTATGCAGAAATATATTTTATTCTTTAACTGTGGGTTGGAAGAATTAAGTGACAAATTCTTTAGAATGGTCAACGCAATCAAACCAGCAATACCTTTCATATAATAAGGCATATAGCTACTTATAGAATCTATACCCTCCTTGTCTAAAAGGAATCTTTTTATAATTACCCATGACAAAAAATATCCGTCTATATGTTCTATGCTCATCGTATTAACAATAGAGTACTCTCGCTCTCTCTTTAGATACAATATACTTTCTTCCCGATAAATGTGCTTTGCAAAGTAATAAATCTTGAATATTACAGAAATATCCTCATGTAATCCCTTAGGAAATCTGATATTGTTATCATCTATGAGTCTTTTACTTGTCATCGTATAGATGACAGACCCGTCAAAATTCATGCTCAAAAAACGCCTTATCAACTCTTCCTTATTATCCAGAAACCTGTTTAAATCTCTACGTTGAGGTTCCAGCTTGCCAGAATGGTTCTTCTCGTCTATGTAGGCCCAATTAAACGTTACAACATCTGCATGCTGCTTATCCGCAATGTCTGCTAATGATTCGAGGGCATTGTCAGGAAGAAGATCATCGCCATCAACAAAGACAATAAATTTCCCTTTTGCTTCACTGACACCTCTATTCCTTGCTATTCCAGGCCCTCCATTTTCTGTAAGTTTATAGCATCGCACATTAGTCTCTTTCTCGGCATAGTGGCTGGCAATCTCAAAAGTATGATCTGATGAGCAGTCATCAACAATGATGACCTCATAGAGATTCTTGGGCATAGTTTGAGAGCATAAGCTCTCCAAACATTCTGTGAGTTCAGTGGCAATATTGTATGCAGGAATAATTACAGAAATCTTAAATTTCTGACAACCTACTGTTTTTCTTAACGACTCCATGATAACTTAGCTGGTTTCTAGAATAGTCCTCAATTCTTCAGTCATATCCTGACCATAGCATTGATCAGCAAGCTTACGCTTGATAACCTTCCCAAGTTCTGTTCTTGGAAAATCATCTACAAAGACATAAGCTAATGGCTGCTGGAAGTCAGCCAGGCGATGCAGGCAGAAATGTTGGAGTTCACGGCTTGAGAGCTCCTCATCTTCTGCAGAAATGACGAACGCTACTACCGCCTCTCCAAATCTTTTATCTTCAACGCCTATCACAGCACACTCTTTAACTTTAGGATGACCGTTTAAAACGGCTTCAATATCCATTGGATAGACATTGGTACCACCAGTGATTATTATCTCTTTCTTCCGCCCGGAAAAAACGAGGTACCCATCCTCATCTAAGCATCCCATATCACCAGTATAAAATAATCCATCTACCATGCTCTGCAGGGTTGCTTCTTCGTTATTGTAGTAGCGGGAAAAACGCATCGTAGATTTGCAGGCAATTTCTCCTATTTCTCCTATGGCAACTGGATTTCTTTTATCGTCAACAATCTTTATCTCTACACCAGGAATGGCCTTTCCAACGGTATGTAGTTTCTCCAATGAGGTCTCAGGAGAGAGGTTAGATACCGTTCCAACTTCAGAAGCACCATAACACTCGTGAAAATCACATTTCATTTCTTTAATCAGGCGTGATTTAATGTCATTCTTTAACAATGAACAGCAGCAAACTATACACCTCAAAGACCTTATATCAGACTCTGTGTCTCTCAGTTCCCGCAAAATCATTTCCAATTGGGAAGAAACCGCAATGCTGAAGGTAACCTTATGCCTGTCAATTTGCATAAGCCAATTCTTTGTGGTGAATTTTTGCATGATCACAGATGTTCCCCCCGTAATTATAGGTATCAAAACAAGCCGTTGAGAAATGGAATGGTACAGTGGAGTGGCAACGAGAGTTATATCCTTATCTGTGATGTCATATAGTTCCTGTGCACCTAAGCTTCTTCTGATTTTTGTGCCTTGCGTAAAAACTATAGGTTTAGGGTCACTGGTTGACCCTGATGTCATGGTCATGATAAAGTCTATTTCGTCATCAAACACCCTCTTTCCCAGCTCATACGTCTCTGGGGCAGCTTTCAGCATCTCGTTAAAAGATAGACAACCGTCAATCTCTCTACCAACAGAAATACAATGTTGACGTGAAAGAGGGAGTTTTTCCTGTGAACGATCAAAAAAATCCTTTAAAGCGGCATGCCATCCAATGATGTAATCTATATTGCTGACAGATATTGCGGTAATAATGGCACTGCTGCTAGTAGTGCTGCTCATAGGCACTATGGTTGCTCCCAGATCAGCAACGGCAAGCATGATTGTCACAAATTCTGTAGAGTTATTAAGGAGTATGCCTATGTGTGTTCCCTTCCCGACACCAATATCACTCAAGGCATAGGACAACCTGCGCGTTTGTTCAGTAATCTCACGATAAGACAAAGAGGTATCTGCAAAAATGATTGCAGTTTTATCGGGAAACAACTCTACATTTCTAAGGAGATAATGTACTATACCCATTTAAACTTAGCTTGCAGGATATGATAAATCGCGGTACCGGTAGAAAGCAGTTACAACTCATTGATTTGAAACTACTGAAGATTGTCTCATACAAACCTTATCCATTACCTTCTCATACATATATTTTGAGAATTCCATATCCATTTTCAGTATCTTACAGAAACTGTTAAACCCCTCCCATAGATAATCTAATTCAATCTGATGCCCATTCTTATAGTCATTGAGCATACTCAGCGTATGTTTAGTGCTGGATAGAGTTTGACTAATTCTATCCTCAATACTTTGAATAATCGGAAGGCCAAGAATCTTAAGAATCTGATCTCCTTCTGTCATAATCCTTCTGATACAATCCTTGCTATATTCATCCTGACTTAATTTTAGGTTATTTAATTCTCTATCTAAAGCAACTGTGTTAAAAGCAAACGAATTTATGGATTTAATGTAGATTTCACTTCTGATATCATCCACCTCAGGAGACTTACAGGTTGATTCAAAAATATTTCTTAATTTATCTGCATGATCCTTCATCTTAGGATAAACTTCCTTCAATGGATAACCTCTCTGAATATGTTTAACACATACATTACCAGGACTCTCTATAACGGAAGATAACCACATGGTCATACAGATAATATTTTCCCTAACAAAATATTTACTCAATTGTTGGTCAAAATCTATATCTTTGAATTTTCCATTAGATTTCCCCTCAAGATTGTAGAACCACCAGAAAGGAAGCTTTGTACAAGGAGGAACTACAGCCGTATCTTTTCCCATAAATGGATAAAGACTCTGGAGTGCATTCTCATTGAAATCGCCTAACTTGACCGTTATGAAAATATAGTCAAACTTTACATCTTTAATCTTCTTCACATCGTTCACAATTTGAAACAGAGAATCCTTCTTGATTACTTGTTCATGCTTTAATATCTCATTATCACATATTTTTATATGCATACCATTTTCCCACATCTGCTTATAATGCTCACCTCTTCCAACAAGATAGACAGTATTACCGGTTGCATGCATACAGTATCCAATATGGCATCCAATTGCACCTGCACCATAAACCATTATATTCATATTATGGTTCCTCTTTCCTCATAGCGTCTGATAGATTAATTTGAAAGCTTGTGTAATATAATATTCCGGTAGATGCACAATATTTAGAGTAAAATATGCTTTGGTTGTTCAGGAATTGAAGGGCCCAAACCATCTTTTACACATCGACTTTGTGGTTAAGCCCATTACCTTTTTCTATTAGGTCATTTAACCCATGTTCCTCAACTAATTTATCCCATTTATTAGTAGCCTGCATAACACTATTCGCCTTCTTAAAATATTCTAATGCTTTTTCATTATCATTCATTCTTTCATAAGCAACAGCTTTATAATATAATGCGAAAAGATGTTCAGGTGCTCTGGTCAACACATTGTCAAAGCCAATAATCGCTTTCTCAGGCTTACCCCCCCTGAACAAATCATAGTTATTTACAAAATTCACTTTAATATTAGCATTGTAAACTATCTCGTCTACTTCTTCAGGAGTAAAATGTTCAGTTTTGATACTACCCAGCCTTTCAGTTGACATCTCACTATCGTTGGTTATGATGTAATTACCATCTTCACAGACTTCACGTATTTCACTTCCAGATATTGGCTTCAACATTCCAATACCGTTCCAATTAATTCTATTGTCAAGCATGAACTGTATTGTCTCTTTCATTTGTTCCTTAGTCTCAGATGGAAAGCCCAATATGAAGAACGCCCGTACGTAGATATCATATTTCTGCAACAAATCAATGACTTCGATTGCTTTTTCTATTTTTAGTGGTTTGTGAATAACTTTATTAAGTATCTCTTTGTTTGCAGATTCAATTGCAATCTGCTGCCACTTTACACCGCAATTTTTTAATGTAGCGATTAGCTCTTCATCCATAAGCTGTAGCGCAAATCCACTGGGAATTTCAACTTCGATCTTATTTGAGATCTTATGTATACCTTCTAAAATCTCTATAGCCCGTTTTTTATTAAAATTGAAAGTATCGTCCTCTATTGATAAAACATTTATGTCGTATTCATTGTGAAGGAACTTAACCTCCTCTAAGAACCTGGAGACATCAACACTATGCACTGTCCTACCATGTACTGTATGCATAGCACAAAAAGAACACTTAAAAGGGCAACCACGACTCGACACCAGAGATGCTATTCTTCTTGGGGATTTACCTCTATTATACAGTCCTTTTGATATTCCCAATAGTTTCTGATATGCATTAAGGTCTATCAAGTCCCATCTTAATGGAGAAATATCATTTAATTTCGTGTAAAGATTGTGTTGGCTGTCAGGTTTGGATTTAGTAGCCCATTTTAGTGACGAACTCAGGTATTTATTTGGATCGCTACTATTCATCAACTCAAATAATGGTTCTTCTCCATGTCCTAAAGTAACTGCATCCGTATCTGTTTCTAAGAATTCTCTGGGCATATTTGTTACCGCATTCCCACCAGCAACAACAACAATATCCTTAGAGAGTTGCCTAACTATTGATGAAATTAATCGGATATGCCCTAGTGAGTGATCAAATAATCCAGAGATTCCTATTAGATCCGGTTTATACTCTATACAATATTTAGTTAGAACGTCCCTGAGATATTCTTCATAATCAAAACTGATATCATTTCCAGTCTTCCTGGATTCATCCTTAAGTTCTTCTAAATATGTAACATACTCATAACTTAAATTTAGAATATTAATATTGAAGTCTCCATTATTCTTACAATATGTTGCAAGGCAGAGTAGTCCTGTTGGAACAACCACATATTCTTCTGAATAATAAAGATAGTCACTTTGATGCTTTATGGCATAAACAGAGCTGTTTGGCGGATAAATTAAGATACAGTTTTTCATAAGTAACCCCTTGTTCTATCCATTAGTATTAGCAACAAAATAAACCTGCATATTTTCAGCAATCCTCTTTGCTCTGCTTCCACTAACACCCATTAGCATAATCCTCACTTCTTTAGTTCTTTCCAACAACGTTCATTGTCAGACTCCCGAGCTGCAGCAAAAAGCTCTAAGCCTCTAATAGAATGATCTATTCCAAAGACATAAGGATTATTATGCTTATCATTACTACGGTATTCAATTAACGCATCAGCAATATCATAATATAGGTTGGCAAATGCTTCTACAAAACCTGATGGATGTCCGGCCTTGTAACGATTGTATCTCATCTCGTTACACTTCAAGGTCTTTGAAGCCCGATCAACGGTTATACATGTTCCATCTTTATAGCATATCCGTAATTCCTCAGGATGCATCTGCACCCACTCCGCACTCCCGTTTTCACCATAAAGCCTGAGTTTGAGACCGTTTCTATTTCCTAAAGCCGTCTTGCTCATCCAAAAACTTCCTTTCATTTTATCCTCATATTCCAGCCACATCATCACATTGTCTACCAATCCAGGATATATCGAATAGTTTGCAAAATCTGCTATAACTCGTACAGGCTCTTTTCCAATAATAAAATAAGCCAGGTGATGTAAATGAACTCCTAAATCAAGACAAATCGTTGGGATTATACCATCCTTCAGACGCCAACTTTGTGGCGATGCTGTTTTGTGAGCAGTATCAGTTGAGCGAAAAAACACTTCTTGTGGCATCTCAAAATGTATTTGCCGTAAACGTCCCAGCTCTCCATTTCTTACCCGTTCACGAAGTTCTCTAACCATTGGATATCCGCTGTAATTGTATGTAACTGATAGGAAATTACTGGCTTTGTGATAGGCTTGATTAATCAAATCAGACTCTTCCAGAGAAGATACTATCGGCTTTTCGCATATAACCGGAATCCCCTTATCCATCAGTGCACAAACAATGTCCAAATGCTCAGGAGTCGGCGTTAGCACAACAACTGCATCTAACTTATCCCTTTCTGATGCTATAAGACTTTGCCAGGATTCATACAGTCTATCTTGTGGTATATGCCAGGTCTCTGCTGTTTTTCGATTGATTTCTCTATGCCTACTAAAAAATCCTGCAACAAGTTGCCAACGCCCATCAAGCCGACTGGCAGCAAAATGCGCTTGACCAATGGTTGATGATAAGCCACCCCCAATGAATCCCAGACAGAGGGGTGCTTTTGACTGTAATTTATTCGATACAGACATGCTTTTCTTACATATTGTAGATAGGACTAACCAATATTAAATTAATAACAGGTTTGAACAATCTTGTTTGTTTCCGGATATATTAAAGCTACAGTAACATTGCCTGTTGCATCACAGGCGCCAATTCCAATTACATCAATAGACGAGAGCTGTAAAGTGATGTCATCAAATACGTAGCTCCATTCCGTAAAAGGTACCTGGAAATCTAAATTATCATGATAAAATCTTCCACATTTTGTTTTTATTGCCAAGAAAGGTTGTGGTCCGTATATTGGATTATCTGCTGTAATTTGTAATCGATTTTTATCCCACTCAATCTTGAACTTAACAGGTTCGCATTCTTCCAGCCGTAAAGCCTTTCTAAAAGCATCACGTGCTTCACAAAAAGAGAATTGAATTTCAGGATGTTTTTTAGCAACACACGCTATCATATCACGTATACAATTAATATCAGGCTCCATATCACGATAATCATGATGTGTGAAGGAAAGCACTACTGGTTTTCCCTCAGAAGCCTCAACAAAAGCATGCTCTATATCTTGCTCACATATCAACCTTGATCTTGTCCCGACATTCAAAGTGCGAGCAATCAGACGACGACAATTCCCTTCTTTCTGGTAATCATCATGGTCTGGATGATATGGTGTCCATGTTTTCGGAGCTCGTCTCCAATCACCAAACCTCCCCCCGGAAAGATCCTTATAAGCTGAATAGTCTTCACCAGTGGCTTGATTAGCATAATCAAAAGGAATGAATTGTTCTAAAAACCAGTGGCTATCAGGTCTGGTCGAATGAAAACCTGGGCGGCTAACACAAGAAAACCATTGACGCTCAATTATACGGCGTGCCAGGATTTCGTAAATTACAGGTGTATGAGAAAATAAGTGAGTTGCCGGATGGTGTGCTTCTTCAGTAAAAGGGACTGGATGATGATGGAAATGAATTCCATCCTGAACAGATTTTGTATTTTTTATAACTTCCAAGTAATGATCATATATATTATGGTATCCAATATCTCTTCTACGAGGATTGATTTTAAATCCTACATGATCCATACAAAACCAATTATAAACCCACCCATTTCCAAAAGAATCCTTCACCGTATTTCTATATTCATGTGACATTATCTTTGATAACATGTTATCAACTTTATCCCATGAATCATTATAGCTCAACAGTTTAGGGTCAACTACCTTTGCAACATCTCCTTCCTTTCCCCCCAGATCTATTTCTTTATTCTGTAGTTTTCTAAGATTAGCTGAAGAAGGCTCTATTTCTATTCCAAATATTTCCTTTAAACGTTCAAAGGTTGCAGATAACGATTCGTACAAGGGACCTTCAGTGTCTATACAATGTACTATATGAACAACAGATTTTTCCATAATACTTTATATCAGGCTCCAGTGTGTTAGAACTTATCTACATTAGCTATAATATAAATCACAAACTTAAGAAATAATTCTTCAAGATTTTCAATCCTGATGTACCGCTTTTCTCAGGATGAAATTGGCTCGCAAAGACATTTCCCTTTAAAACAGAAGAGCAGAATGTAAAACTATCATATTCAGTTTCTGTTGCTATGATATCTTTATTATCAGGATCTACATAAAATGAATGGACAAAATACATATATTCATCACTATTAATATCTTTAA
>Ga0187827_10003413_pt1 | contig 20549 bp, 33 predicted proteins | sample ETNtaG_39_FD_167969 | JGI IMG/M metagenome (GOLD analysis project Ga0187827, IMG submission 167969) | Marine microbial and viral communities from oxygen minimum zone, Eastern Pacific Ocean - ETNP2014_SV_150_PacBio MetaG (Illumina Assembly) | ecosystem: Environmental > Aquatic > Marine > Hypoxic... | reverse complement strand
AAACTTCTCCTTTACACCCGCATCAATACATTCTTCAATAATATATTCTAAACCCACTTTGCCATTTATTGGCAAAAGTTCCTTGGCATAGACACTTGTTAAAGGTAAAAGTCTTGTACCCAATCCTGCTAATGGTATTATTGCTTGTCTTATCATTAAAATGTAATAATTAAATGAAGTACCATAAATGATAATTTTTAAAAGCATTAATAAATTAAATAAAGAAGTTAATTTTAAGGCAAATATAGGTTTTGTTCCTACTATGGGAACATTGCATAAGGGCCATATTTCACTAATCAAATCATCAAAAAAAGTCTGTAAAAAAACCTTAGTAAGTATTTTTATAAATCCTACCCAATTTAATAAGAAAATTGATCTTAGAAATTACCCAAAAAATTTAAAAAATGATATCAAGATTCTTAAAAAACTAAGGGTTGACTATTTATTTACTCCAAGCGTAAGGGAAATTTATAAAAACAAAAAAAATAACAAAATAAAATTACATAAGAAAGATAAAATAATGTGTGCTTTATATAGACCAGGTCATTTTGATGGTGTTTTGGGCGTAATAAACCAATTTTTACAAAAATTTAAACCAAAACATATTTTTTTTGGTGAAAAAGATTTTCAACAATTGCTATTAATTAAAAAATTTATAAAAAATAAATTTAAAATTAAAATTCATTCATGTTCAACTATACGTAATAAAAATAAAGTTGCTTTATCTTCGAGAAATATTTTGTTAAGCAATGATGCTATTAAAAAGTCGTCTTATATTGCAAATTTACTATTTAAATTTAAAAATAAACTGAGAAAAAATATATCTTTTAAAGAAAAGTTAAATGATATTATTTATGAAATAAATAGTTTAAAAAAAATTAAAATTGAATATCTAGAAATAAGAAATAAAATAAATTTGTCAAAAAATTACAATAGAAGTAATTTTAAAATATTTTTAGCTTATTATAATAATAAAATAAGATTAATTGATAACTATTAACTTCCATAAAAAAAATAAGCACCAATACCTAGAAAGGATAAAAATCCTATGACATCAGTTATAGTAGTTACAAAAACACTAGAAGCTATAGCTGGATCAACATTTATTTTTTTAAGTGATACAGGAACCAGTATACCAAACAAACCTGCCACTATCATATTTAATACCATTGATATTGATATAATTAATGAAAGAGTAGCATCATTAAACCATAATTGAACAACTATTGCACTAATAATTGCAAATATAATTCCATTTAAAATTCCAATTGAAAATTCTTTTATTATATTTTGAGAAAAATTATTTTTAGTTAATTCATTTGTAGCAATTGTTCTAATAGTTACTGCAAGCGTTTGCATTCCAGCATTACCTCCCATTGATGCAACTATTGGCATTAGAACTGCTAATGCTACAACCTTCTCAATATCTTCTTGAAAAAAACCTATAACTATTGAAGCTATAATGGCGGTAAATAAATTAAGTAATAGCCAAGTGAATCTTCTCTTGGTTTTTTTTATTATACCATCAGTGATTACCTCATCTCCTACACCGGCTAGTCTTAATGCATCTTCTTCGGCTTCTTCCTTTAAAACTGTTAATATGTCATCACTAGTTATCATTCCAACTAATTTATTATTTTTATCAACCACACAAGCTGAATTTAAATTATAGTTTTCAAATAAATGACCTACTTGTTCCCTATCCATATCAACAGGTATCGACAATTGAGATTCATTCATTATTGAAATCATTTTTGTTTCTCTTGATGTTCGTAAAACTTTTGAAGAAGGTACTGTTCCAATAGGTTTAAATTCATTATCAACTATAAATATTTCTAAAAATTCTTCTGGTAGATCTTTATTTTCTCTTAAATAATCAATAGTTTGGCCTACTGACCAATTGCTTGGAATAGCAGTGAATTCCCTTTGCATAATTCTTGCTGCTGAGTCTTCTGGATAACTTAAACTTTCTAAAAGTACAAATCTATCTTTGGGTGGCAAAGATCTTAAAATATCATTCTTATTTTTTTCATCTAGGTTTTCTAAAATTTTAATTGAATCGTCAGACTCAAGGTTTTTTAATATATAAACAATTGAATCTTTGGATAAATATTTAATTACTTCAGATTGAACTGATTCATTTATTTCAACAAAAACTTCTGGATCAATTTTAAAATTATTTAGTTTAATTAAATTTTCTCTATCATTTTCATTAAGATGTTCAATTATATCGGCAGCATCTGCGGGATGCATTTCTTTAAATGAATTTGAAATAAATACTGCATCATTATTTGCAATTTTATCTGTTACAACCTTGATATATTCTTTATTAAATTCAAAATTGACTTTTTTATCTTTTATTTTTCTCACTAAAGTCATAAAAAACCTTTATTTTTATATGGCACTATTAATGGATAATTTTTATATTACAATTCTTTAATGAAAATAGAGATAAAAAAATCAATAAAACCAGTAAATTATTTAGATGCAATAAAATTTTTAGAAGAAAGAGTTGATAAAATAAATAAAAATGAAGCAAATGAATTAATTTGGTTATTAGAACATCCGGCAATTTTTACAGCAGGAGCTAGTTATAATGAAAATGATGTTTTGGATAAATCAATAAATATAATTAAAACTTCACGAGGTGGAAAAATTACATGGCATGGCCCAGGTCAATTAATTTGTTATCTTGCAATTAATTTAAATAGTAGAAATAAAGATATAAGAAAATTTATAAACATTATTGAAAATTCGATTATATCATCATTAAATACATTTGGAATTAAATCTAAAAGTGATCGAGATAATATTGGAATTTGGACAAAATTAGCTAATAAAGATATGAAAGTTAGTGCAATAGGTATTAAAGTTAAAAGATGGATTGCATATCATGGATTTTCAATAAATATAGATAATGATATTTCTAATTATAAAAAAATAATACCTTGTGGAATAAAGGATAAAGGAATTACAACTTTAAAAAATGTTTATAAACAAGATTACTATAACTTTCCTAATGAAATTATAAAAAATTTAATTGCTAATTTAGAAAATTAAGTCTTTTAATTTTAATAAGTTTTTTAAAGTAATCTGGTAATAATGCTTTAAATGTATATTTTTTATTATTGATAATAAATTTTATTTTATAAGAATGGAGCATTAATTCCTTATTTTTAGTTTTTAATTTTTTTTCAAAAGTATATTTATCGTCACCGTATATAGGATGACCTATAAGTGATAGCTGTTTCCTTAATTGATGTTTTCTTCCTGTTATAGGGTTCATTTCTAACAAAGTGCAATTAGAGTTTTTATCAATAATCTTGTATGTAGTTTTAGATTTTTCAATTATTTTTTTATCACCATCATATCTTATTAAATCTTGATTAAAAATTCCTTTATCAATTTCTAATTCACCATAACATATTGCTAGGTAAGTTTTGTGAATTTTTCTCAATCTAAACAATGATGTAAATAATTTTGCTGTATCTCTATTTTTAGCAATAATAAAAACACCAGATGTATCTTTATCTAACCTATGTACAGAATAAGGTTTGCTATTTTCAAAAATTTTACTTTTAGAAAATATATCAATTAAATTTTTTTTTGATTTGGTTCCACCTTGAACGGCTATACCTGATTCTTTATTTACAACAATAAAGTTTTCATTATCATCAATAATTAAATTTTCATTTTCTTTAATTGTTTCATCTGATGGTTTGAATTTTATATTTTTCTGGATAAATTTTTCTTCAAACTTGATATTATAGACATTAATAATATCATTATTTTTTAATTTAGTTGAACTTTTAATTTTTTTTTTATTTATTTTTATTTTTCCTGCTCTAAGAGATTTTTCAATTAATCCTTGAGGTACATTTCCTAGGTTGTTTCTAATCCATTTATCAATTCTTATACCCTCGTATGAAATATCTACGTCATAAGACTTTTTCATTTATTTTAAGGAATTATACTTAAACTGGTTTCTGTTCTTCAGGATTCTTTTTTGTTTCTTTTTTTTTTCGATCTACTCTTTTTGCTTTAACATCTCTATCTATAAATTCTATTATTGCTAGAGGTGCGTTATCACCATATCTATAACCAGCTTTTATAATTCGTGTATAACCGCCTTTTCTACTCTCGTATCTTTTAGCTAAAATTTTTTTTACTTTATTGGCAGATTTGATGTCTTGTAATTTTGAAACCAGAATTTTTGTATTTTGCAAATTGCTTTTTTTGCCCAAAGTTATTATTTTATCAGCTTGCGGTTTTAATACTTTTGCTTTTGGTAAAGTGGTAGTTATTTGTTCATATTTAATTAGAGAATTAAGCATATTTTTTATTAATGCTTTTCTGTGTTCTGATGTTCTATTTAATTTTTTATAGCCAAATCCGTGTCTCATTATATAGCTTCTTCAAGTTTTTTTGATAATTCTACAATATTATCAGGTGGCCAATTTGGAATTTCCATCCCTAAATATAATGACATTGTATTTAAGACTTCTTTTATTTCATTTAGAGATTTTCTTCCAAAGTTTGGTGTTCTAAGCATTTCGCCTTCAGATTTTTGAACCAAATCACCAATATAAATTATATTATCATTCTTTAAACAATTCATTGATCTAACGGAAAGTTCTAATTCATCCACTTTTCTTAATAAATTTTTATTAAATTCTGGTTCTGATGGTTTGTCTCTTACTATTACTTCTTGTGGCTCGTTAAAATTAACAAACATTCCTAGCTGATCTTGAAATATTCTTGCAGAATAAGCTACTGCGTCCTCGGCAGAAATTGAACCATTTGTTTCTACTTCCATTGTAAGCTTATCATAGTCAAGAGCTTTACCTTCCCTCGCTGTGCTTATAGAATATGAAACTTTTTTAACAGGGCTAAATAGTGAATCAATAGGAATTAAACCTAGCGGTGGTTCTTCTGGTTTATTTAAGTCAGCAGAAACATAACCTTTTCCATTTCCAACAGTCATTTCCATATGAAAATTAGTTTTTTCGTCTAAATTACATATAACTAAATCAGGGTTTAATATTTCTATGTCAGAAACAGATTTAATATTTGATGCTTTTATTTCTCCAGGTCCTTTTGCATCTAAAATGAGTTTTTTATTTCCTTCTATATTACTCTTCAATGCAAGAGATTTAACGTTTAATACAATATCAGTTACATCTTCTCTTACACCTTTTATAGAAGAAAATTCATGAAGAACGCCATCTATTTGTATTGCTGTAACAGCGGTACCTCTTATAGAAGATAATAGTATTCTTCTTAATGAATTACCTAAAGTTAAAGCATAACCTTTTTCTAATGGTTCAGCTATAATTTTTGCAAAAGATTTATCATTACTTAATTTAATTTCAAGCTTTCCTGGTTTAATTAATGATTTCCAATTTTTTAAGTTTACATTTGTAGATTCCATTTAAACTCTCCTTTTTTTTGGTGGTCTAGTTCCATTGTGAGGCATTGGTGTTGTGTCTTTAATAGAAATAATTTTAAAGCCTCTTGCTTGTAGTGCTCTTAGTGCAGTTTCTCTTCCTGATCCAGGGCCTTTAACTTCTACAGAAAGAGTTCTCATTCCAACTTCTAAAGCTTTAGCTGCTGCTGCATCGGCGGCAACCTGAGCAGCGTAAGGAGTAGATTTTCGTGAACCTTTGAATCCTTTTTGTCCTGCAGAAGCCCAAGATATAATGTTCCCATTATTATCAGCTATCGAGACTATAGTATTATTAAATGTTGATTGAACATAAGCTATTCCATTTAAAATATTTTTTTTGGTTTTTTTCTTTTTTGAATAAGAACTTTTTTTAACGATCTTGGTTTTTTCTTGAATTTTTTCCTTTTGATCTATTTTAATATTTTTTTCTTTGCTCATTATTAAGTTTTATTTATTTTTTAAGTGGTGTTAATTTTTTACCTGCTATAGCTATAGCTTTACCTTTTCTTGTTCTTGCATTACATCTCGTTCTTTGACCTCTAACAGGAAGTTTTTTTCTATGTCTAGAACCTCTATAAGTTGCTAAATCAATTAATCTTTTTATACTTAAAGAGTTTTCTCTTCTAAGATCCCCTTCTACAGTAAAATTTTTATCAATATATTCTCTGATTTTTAAGATTTGATCGTCTGTTAGTTGGTTAACACGTGTTGATTTAGTAATTTCTAATGCATTGCAAATTTGATCTGAAAACTTATCACCTACTCCATAAATATATCTTAGGCCTATATGAACTAATTTATTTTGAGGAATATTTACACCTGCTATTCGAGCCATAATATTGTGATAAAATTTAGCCTTTTATATAAGAAGTTCTTTTAATGTCAATGTCTTATACAGCGATAATTTGCTCAATTTTGCTTGAAATTACTTCGATTTTTTCACTTCCATCTATTTCATAAAAATAGTTTCTTGAAGAATAAAAATCTAAGACAGGTCTAGTTGTTTCCATGTAAGTATCATACCTTTTAAGAATGGTTTTCAAGTCATCGTCTGACCTTTTTTCTAAAATTTTTCTTTTCTCAATTCTTCTTACTATTGTATCTTTATTTACATTGAGAAAAAAAATAAAATCTATTTTTTGGTTAGAGCTATTTAACAATAAATCTAAATTTTTAGCCTGGCTTAATGATCTTGGATATCCATCAAATATTAATTTATCTTTTTTTTGAGGATCAAATATAATATTTTTTATTAGCTTATTAACTATTTCATCAGTTGCAAAATCACCTTTGGAAATAATTTTTTCTATTTCTTTACCAATTTCAGATCTATTTTTAATTTCATTTCTGAGAAGATCACCTGTTGAAATTTGATGAAGATTAAACTTTTTTACAATATTCTGAGCTTGAGTTCCTTTTCCTGCACCTGGTGGCCCAAAAATTACAACATTCACTTTTAATTATCTTCCAAATTTAGTTTTCTTTATTAATTGTTCGTACTGTGAACTCATTAGTCTCGTTTGTATTTGAGTAACAGTATCTATGGCAACTACAACAACAATTAAGATTGAAGTTCCACCCAAATAAAAAGGTATTGGGTAATTTGCAATTAAAAATTCAGGCATTAAGCAAACAAGTGTTAAATATAATGCACCTATTGTAGTTAATTTTGTTAAAATGTTATCTATATATAAAGCTGTGCTTTCACCTGGTCTAATTCCTGGAATAAAGCCTCCATATTTTCTTAAATTTTCAGCAGTTTCATTTGGGTTAAATGTTATTGAAGTATAAAAAAAAGTAAAAAAAATAATTCCTGAGGCATATAGGATCATATAAAGAGGCTGTCCTTGAGAAAAGAATGAAATCACAGTTTGAAAAGTTTCATTTTGTGAGGCATTAAAATTTGAAAATGTCACTGGTAACAATAATAATGCTGATGCAAAAATTGCAGGTATAACTCCGGCTGAGTTAATCTTAAGAGGTAAATGAGATGAATCACCACCATACATTTTATTTCCCATCTGTCTTTTAGGATAGTTTATAAGAATTTTTCTTAATGCTCGTTCCATAAAAACTATAAACATTATTGTTGCTACAAGCAGAACAAAAATGAATATTATCATTGCAGTAGAAATTGCTCCTGTTCTACCCAATTCAAAAGTTGTAACTAAAGCTCTAGGAATTTCTGCAACAATTCCAGAAAATATTATAAGTGAAATTCCATTACCAATTCCTCTTTGTGTTATTTGCTCTCCTAACCACATTAAAAACATAGTACCAGCTACTATTGTTGTAACTGTTGTGATTTTAAAAAAAACTCCTGGATTTATAACTAAATTTGCTGACGACTCTAATCCAACAGATAATCCATAACCTTGAACTGTTGCTAATAAAACTGTTCCATATCTAGTTATTTGAGTAATTTTCTGTCTTCCTATTTCACCTTGGCTTTTTAAATTTTTAAAATAATCAGAAACTCCAGTTAATAATTGAACAATAATTGATGAAGAAATATATGGCATAATCCCAAGAGCGAAAATTGCCATTCTACTAACCGCACCTCCTGCAAAAACATTGAACATGCCAAGCAGTCCTTTTTGATTACTTTGCATCATTGATTGTAATTGTTCAGGATCTATGCCTGGTATTGGAACAAAAGTTCCAAATCTATATATTGTTAAAATAAATATTGTAAAAAAAATTCTATTTCTTAAATCGTGAGACTGAGTAGCTTCGCTCATAATAGGTTAATTTTTTTTATTTACTTTTAATGTACTGCCGGATTTTTCTAGTTTTTTTGTAGCTGATTTTGTAACAAAATCGACATTCAAATTAATTTTTTCTTTGATTTCTCCGACACCTAATAATTTTATTTTATTATAGGATTTATTTAATATTTTTGCTTTTTTTAATGTTTCAATATTAATTTGAGTATCAATACTTAATCTTTTTTTTTCAATTAAATTTTGAATCTTCTCTAAATTAAAAACAGCAATTTTTTCTTTTTTAATTGGTTTAAATCCTCTTTTTGGTAATCTTCTATATAAAGGCATTTGACCACCTTCGAAACTTTTTATTGCAACACCACTTCTAGATTTTTGCCCTTTTACTCCTCTGCCCGAAGTTTTACCTTTACCAGATCCTATTCCTCTTCCTACTCTTATTTTTCTTATTTTAACTTTTGTAGTTGTGTTTAAATTTGTCATTATCCTCTCTTTTCAATAATTTCAGAAATTTTTTTATTACGTAAAATTGATATGTTTTTTGGAGAGTTTTGTTTTAATAGAGCTTTCATACAAGCTCTAATTACATTGTGAGGATTTGCAGTTCCTAATGACTTAGCCACTATGTCTTTAATTCCCAAAACTTCGCAAACAGCTCTAACTGGTCCACCGGCAATTATACCAGTTCCTTTAGGTGCTGATCTTAATTTAATTTTTCCAGCACCATCTTTTCCGTATATATCATGGTGGATAGTTCTACCTTCTTTTAATGGAATTTGTATTAATTTTCTTCTCGCAAGTTCATTTGCTTTTTTTATTGCATCTGGAACTTGTTTGGCTTTAGCGTGAGCTATACCTATTTTTCCAGTTTGATTTCCAACAACAACCAATGCGGAAAAACCAAATCTTCTTCCACCTTTAACTACTTTAGTTATTCGATTAATGTGTACTAACTTTTCTAAAAATTCGTTATTTTTTTCATTTCTTTCCATAAATTAAAATTCCATACCTTTTTTTCTTAAAATATCTGCAAATGTTTTAATTCTTCCATGATATTTATACAAGCCTCTATCAAAATAAACTTTCATTATTTTTTTTTCTATTGCTTTCTTTGCTAATGATTCAGCAACAATTTCTGATAATTCAGTTTTATTTTTTTTGTTTAGCGATCTAATGGATTTTTCGTTTGAAGATGCAGATAAAATTGTAACATTTTTATTATCATCTATTATTTGGGCACTTATATTTTTTGATGTTCTTGAAACACTTAATCTAAATCTTTCTTTTTTAGAAACTTTTTTCAATTTATTTCTAATTCTAAATTTTTTTCTTTCTTTTGTTGATATTTTCATTATTTTTTCTTACCTTCTTTTCTTAGAACATATTGACCTTGTTCTTTAATTCCTTTTCCTTTGTATGGTTCGGGTGGTCTTAATGATCTTATCTGTGATGCTACCATTCCGACTTCTTGCTTATCACTTCCATTGATTTTAATCGTTGTTTGTTTTTCAACAGTAATTTTAACATTTTCAGGTATATTAAAAATAACATCATGACTATATCCTAGTTGCATACTTAGGTCTTTACCTTTTAAAGCAGCTCTATAACCAACTCCGCTAAGCTCTAAAATTTTTGAATAACCTATGCTTGTACCGATAATTGCATTATTTAGTAAACTTCTGTTCATTCCCCACAAACGTTTAGTATCTTGATTCAAAGTCTTTGGTTTTATTGAAACTGATTTACCTTCATTAATTTTAAGATCAAATATTTTAGTATCAATATTTAGTGATTTTTTTCCTAACGGACCTTCAATATTTAACGAATTACCATTTATCATGACTTTAACTTTGTCTGGAATTGATATGCTAATTTTACCTATTTTTGACATTAAAATACCTTACAAATAATTTCGCCACCGATTTTTTGCTTTCTTGCATCTATATCTGACATTACACCTTTCGGCGTAGAAACAATTGCTATACCTAACCCATTATTAATTTTTGGTAAACTTTCTGCGCTCGAAAATATTCTTCTTCCTGGCTTAGATATTCTTTGAATAGTGTTAATAACTGGTGTTCCGTAGTTGTACTTTAGTTCAATTTCAAGTTTTGGTTTTTTTTCTTCGTTAGAAACATTGAAATTTATAATATAACCTTCATTTTTTAGAACTTCTGCTATTTTTACTTTAAAATTTGATGAAGGTAGCTCAACTTTTTTATGATTTCTTAATTGTGAATTCTTAATCCTTGCTAACATATCTCCAATAGGGTCGTTTAAGCTCATAATTTCCTTTCTACCAACTTGATTTTATCATACCTGGAATTTTTCCTTCCAATCCAAGTTTTCTTAATGCAATTCTTGATATTTTTAATTTTCTATAAACGCCATGCGGTCTTCCTGTAATTTGACATCTATTTCTAACTCTTATTTTTGCTGAGTTCCTAGGTAATTTTGATAATTTTTGTTGAGCCTTGAATCTTTCATCTAATGGTAATTTTTTATCCATTATAATTTTCTTTAGTTCATTTCTTTTTTTATAAAATCTATTAGATAACTTAATTCTTTTATTATTTTTATTAACTGAACTTAATTTAGCCATACTAGTTGCTCCTCTTTTCTCTGAATGGAAAATTCATTTTTTTTAACAATTGGATACTGTCTTTTTTTTTTAAAGATTTTATTACTATAGTTATATCTAAGCCCCTAATCTTCTCAACTTTATCAAAATTTACTTCTGGAAATATTATATGTTCCTTTATTCCAAAGGTGTAATTACCAAATTTATCAAATCCATCTGATGATAAGCCTCTAAAATCTTTAATTCTCGGCAATGCAATATTAACCAATCGATCAATAAATTCGTACATTTTGTTTTTTCTTAATGTAACTTTAAGTCCTGAATTCGTATTTTTTCTAGTTTTAAAGTTTGAAATTGATTTTTTAAATTTTGTTACTATTGGTTTTTGACCAGTTATGGCAGCTAAATCTTGCTGGCTTGATTTTAATATTTTTGAATCATTTCCATCTAAGCCTAATCCCATATTTAATACAATTTTTTGTATTTCTGGTACCATAAAATTATTTTTATAACCAAATTGCTGTTTTAAACTTGGCATAATTTCTTTTGCAAATAATTCTTTTAGTCTAGCCATATTTATTTTTTAATTTCCTTTGTCTTTTTATTATTTTTTTTAAATAAAGATAAGTTTGAAATATTTATAAAGTTTTCTTTTGAAATAATTCCACCTTTTTTTTCTTTAGTCGTTTTTACATGTTTTTTAATAATATTTAATCCTTTGACTTTTGCTCTATTATTTGATCTGTCTAATTCAATAATTTCTCCATCTTTTTTTTTATCTTTACCAGTGAGAACAGTAACTTTATCACCTTTTTTTATCATAATTATAATACCTCAGGAGCAAGTGAAATAATTTTCATTTGCCCTCTTGTTCTAAGTTCTCTAGTAACTGGTCCAAAAATTCTTGTACCAATTGGCTCACCTTTATCATCTGTTAAAACCGCAGCATTATTATCAAATTTAACTTTTGATCCATCATTTCTATGAATTCCTTTTTTTACTCTAACAACTACAGCTTTGTGAACCGATCCTTTCTTTACTTTTCCTTTAGGTATTGCTTCTTTTACTGCAACGACTATTGTATCACCAATGCTTGCATATCTTCTTTTGGAACCTCCTAAAACTTTAATACATTCTATTTTTTTTGCCCCTGTGTTGTCAGCAACTAACAGCTCCGTTTGAACCTGTATCATTTTTGGTCTCCTAAAACTTCAAATTTTTTTGTTTTTGAATATGGTCTGCTTTCAATTATTGAAACTTTATCCCCATTTTTATATTTATTATTTTCATCATGAACACTATACTTTTTTTTAGATTTTATTACTTTTTTTAGAACTGGATGCTGGTATTTCCTTTCGACAACAACAGTAATTGTTTTGTTTGGTTTATCGCTTACTACTATTCCTTTTAATATTTTTTTAGGCATTTTGTTTCATTTCTAACATTGTTTTTAACCTAGCTATTGATTTTTTAGTTTCATTAATTTTAGCTGGATTTTTTATTTGTCCATTTATTTTTTGAAATCTAAAGTTAAACAAATCTTTTTTTAATTTATCTACATCTTTTAGAATCTGATCTTTTGAAAATTTTTTTATTTCTTTTTTTTTCATTATATTCTTTTAATAAATTTAGTTTTAATTGGTAGTTTTGCAGATGCTTTATATAAAGCTTCTTTAGCAATCTCTTCTGAAACACCGTCTACTTCGAAAAGTATTCTACCTGGTTTCACTCTACATGCCCAAAATTCTGGAGATCCTTTGCCTTTACCCATTCTAACTTCTGTAGGTTTTTTTGAAACAGGTATGTTTGGAAATATTCTTGTCCAAACTCTTCCTTGTCTTTTCATAAATCTTGTTAATGCAACTCTTGCTGCTTCAATTTGTTTCGAAATAACTCTATCTGGTTGCATTGCTTTTAGTCCATAAGCTCCATAATTTAGATAGTTACATCTTGCTGCATGTCCATGTATCCTACCTTTATGTGCTTTTCTGTATTTTGTTCTAACTGGTTGTAACATAATTATTTTTTATTAGTTTCCTGACTAAATTCCCTTGTAAAAATTTCACCTTTATAAATCCATACTTTAACGCCAATGATTCCATAAGTTGTCAATGCTTCAGATTCTGAATAATCTATATCAGCACGTAATGTGTGAGAAGGTATGCTACCTTCTCTTAGCCACTCAGTTCTAGCTATTTCATTTCCTCCTAGTCTTCCGCTTATTGAAACTTTAATACCTTTTGCTCCTAATCTTAAAGAAGACTGCATTGCACGTTTCATTGCTCTACGGTAAGATATTCTTTTTACTAATTGTTGAGCAATATTTTCTGCTACTAGATAGCTATTTGTTTCAGGTTTTTTTACTTCCTTAATATTTAATACAATTTCATTGTTGGTTAAAGAGGATAATTTTCCTTTTATCTTTTCAATATCAGTTCCTTTTTTACCTATAACAAAGCCAGGTCGAGAGGTATAAATTGTTACAAAGCATTTTTTTGAAGTTCTTTCTATCATAACTTTTGAAACACCAGAGTTAACTACATTTTTTTTTATATGTTCTCTAATTTTAAAGTCTTCAATTAAAAAATTTCCAAAATCTTTTTTTTTAGCATACCATACTGAATCCCACCCTCTGTTTATGCCCAATCTTAATCCTACAGGATTTACTTTCTGTCCCATTTATCTTTTTTCTACTTTCTCTTTTTGTTTTTCGCTTAAAATTATTGTTAAATTTGAATATGGCTTCATAATTGGCGAAGCCCTACCTTTAGCTCTAGCCCTAAATCTTTTCATGATTAATTGCTTACCACAGTATGCTTCTTTAATAATCAAATTATCAATATTATATTGAAAATTATTTTCTGCATTTGCTATCGCCGATGAAATAGTTTTTTTTATATCTTTCGAAATTCTTTTATCTGAAAAAGTTAAATCTCTAATTGCTATATCAACTTTTTTACCGACAATATTTTTTAAAATTGGATTTAGTTTCTTGGTGCTAGATCTAATATTTTTGTTTATTGATCTAACAAGTTTATTTTCTGTATTTTTTTTAGATTTTTTTGACATAATTTATTATTTTTTAACTTCTCCTTTTTTTTCTTCTTCTGCTTTTGCTTTTTTATCTGCAGGTGTATGACCAAAAAATTGTCTTGTTGGAGCAAATTCTCCTAACTTATGACCAACCATATCTTCAGAAATTGTTATAGGTATAAATTTTTTTCCGTTATAAATCAAAAAACTCATTCCAATAAAATCAGGTATAATTGTAGATTTTCTAGACCAGGTTTTTATTGGTTTTTTATTAGGATTATTCTTTTCTTTATCAACTTTTTTCATTAAACTTTCTTCTACAAAAGGTCCTTTCCAAACTGCTCTAGCCATAATTATCCTCTTTTTTTTCTTCTTCTTATAATATATTTGTCTGTTCTTTTGTTATCTCTTGTTTTCAAACCTTTGGCAGATTGTCCCGTTGGAGAAACTGGATGTCTACCACCAGCTGATTTTCCTTCACCACCTCCATGTGGATGATCGACAGGATTCATTACAACACCTCTTGTATGTGGTCTTCTACCAAGCCATCTTGATCTTCCTGCTTTTCCAATTTTTATATTTTTTTGATCTGGGTTAGACAAAACTCCAATTGTAGCCATTGATCTAGAGTCAATTTTTCTTACTTCGCCAGATGTCATTTTAATTAATGAATAAATACCATCAATACCCGATATTGTAACAGACGTTCCTGCAGATCTTGCTATTTTGCCTCCTGCACCGGGTTGTATCTCTACATTATGAATATTTATGCCAACTGGTATATCTTGCAATGGCAATGAATTGCCAACTTTGATCTCTACATTTGGACCATTTTCAATTTTATCACCAACTTTTATGTTTTGTGGTGCTAAGTAATAAAATTTTTGATTATCTTCAAAGTTCACTAACATAATGTAGCACGATCTATTAGGATCGTATTCAATTCTCTCTACTTCTCCTTTAATATTGAATTTTTTTCTATAAAAATCTACATGTCTGTATTTTTGTTTATGACCACCACCATGATTTCTTGACGTAATTCTTCCAGAATTATTTCTTCCTCTAGATGCATTATTTACTGAGGTCAAAGGTTTGTAGGGTTTTCCCTTCCAAAGGCCAGATTTGTCAACCAAAATTGTTCCTCTGGAAGATTTTGTATATGGCTTGAATGATTTTAGTGACATAATTATATACCTGTTGTTAGGTCAATATTTTGACCTTTTTTTAATGTTATTAAAGCTTTTTTAAATCCTGAAATTTTAACTTTTCTACCTCTGGTATTTTTTATTTTAGATTTTTTGTTTATAATATTAATCTTGACTACATTTACTTTAAATAATTTTTCAATATTTTTTTTAAGATTTTTTTTATTTGCATTATGATGAACTTTAAAAATAATTTTATTTTGTTCTGACATATTCGTAGATTTCTCTGTTACATGAGGTCCAATAATTTTGTCGTATAAATGCAACTTCATTATTGGTATCTCTTTTCTAGTTCTTTAATTGAACTTTCGGTAAAAATTAATTTTTTGTGTTTAACTATATCAAAAGCACTAAAATGATTTATATCAGTTGCTTTTATATTTGGAATATTTCTAATAGATTTTTCAATTTTTTCTCTTGATTTCTTATCTAAAATAATTAGAGAATTTTTTGCATTAAATTTAGATAATATGCTGTTCATTTCTTTTGTTTTATTAATTTGTTGTTCAAAGTCAGAAAATATAATTAGATCTTTTAATTTATTCTTTTCAGTAATAAGAGAAGCAATGCTTAATTTTTTTTCGCTCTTATTCATTTTCTTTTTATTATAATTTGATTCACCTTTTGGACCATGAGCAACACCACCTCCAACAAATATAGGAGCTTTTCTGCTTGCATGTCTTGCATTACCAGTTCCTTTTTGTGCCCATATTTTTGAAGTTGAGCCAATTATTTCATTTTTCTGTTTTGTTTTTGCTTTTCTACCTTTGTAATTTGAATTAGTTTTATAAAGCACATTACTTACTAACTGTTTATTAATTTTCACTGAAAATATTTTATCAGTTACTTCAAGGGATTCCTTTTTTCCATCAATTGTTAATTTTTCTATTTTCATTTTATTTTTTCTTTTTTTCTGGTATTTTTTTAATTCTTTCAATTTCAGCAATTTTTTCAGCCATTGTTAATTTTTTAATGTTTTTTGAAGCTTTTTTTATAAGTACTTCTGTGTTTTTTGAGCCTGGAATTGAACCTTTTAAATAAAGTAAATTATTTTCATCATCTGATTTTATAATTTCAATATTTTGCATCGTTCTTACTTTATTGCCCATATGACCAGCCATTTTTTTATTTTTAAATACTTTTCCTGGGTCTTGATTTTGACCAGTAGATCCATGCGCTCTATGTGAAACAGATACTCCATGTGATGCTCTTAAACCAGAAAAGTTATGTCTTTTCATTACTCCTGCAAATCCTTTTCCAATAGTAGTTGATTTTATATCTACAAATTTTACATCTTTAAAAACTTCTAAACCTAATTCATTTCCTTCTTTATAATTATCTAAATTTTCAACTCTAAATTCCTTTAATCTTCTCTTTGCTTCGGTGTTTTTTTTTGTAAAATATCCTTTCATTGATTTAGAAAGCTTTGAATTTTTGATTTTTCCAAATCCAACTTGAACTGCTTTGTAACCCCTCTTATCCTCTTGAATTAAATCAATAATCCTACCTTTTTCCATTTTAACAACAGTTACAGGTACGGACTGACCTGTTTTATAAAATTCTCGGGTCATACCAATTTTTTTTCCAATTAAAGCTATATCTGTCATTTTTATATTTTTATTTCTACATCTACACCTGAAGCTAAATCTAACTTCATTAGAGCTTCTACAGTTTGAGGAGTTGGTTCAATAATATCAATTAATCTTTTGTGAGTTCTGGTTTCAAATTGTTCTCTACTTTTTTTGTCAATATGTGGAGATCTAAGAACAGTATATTTTTCTATCTTGGTAGGTAACGGAATTGGACCTTTAATATTGGCACCGGTTCTTTTTACTGTATTAACAATTTCTTCCGTTGACTGGTCTAGAATTTTATTGTCATAAGCTCTTAATTTTATTCTAATATTTTGTTTATCCATTTTTTTATCCAGTTTTCTTTGTTACTTCTTCTTGTACATTTTGTGGAACTTTATCGTAGTGGTCAAAAAACATTGAATATTGAGCTCTGCCTTGTGACATTGATCTTAAACTATTAATATAACCAAACATGTTGGCTAATGGAACCATTGCTGTAATCACAGTTGCATTACCCCTTTGCTCTTGAGTGTTTATTTGACCTCGTCTACTATTTAAATCTCCAATAACATCTCCCATATAGTCTTCCGGTGTAACAACTTCTACTCTCATAATTGGTTCTAATAATTTAAGCGTTCCTCTATTACATGCTTCTTTAAAACATTGTCTAGAAGCAAGTTCAAATGCTAATACACTCGAGTCTACATCGTGATGTAATCCATCTAGAATAGTGACTTTATAGTCAATTAAAGGAAAGCCAGCTAATATACCTCCATCTGAAACTGTTTCTATTCCTTTTTCTACTCCTGGTATAAACTCTTTTGGAATAGCACCACCTTTAATTTTACTTTCAACTTCTCTTCCTTTTCCAGGCTCCAAAGGTTCTACTGAAAGTTTAACTCTTGCAAATTGACCTGCGCCACCACTTTGTTTTTTATGAGTGTAGTCGAATTCTGCTGCGTTTAATATAGTTTCTCTATATGCTACTTGTGGTGCTCCTACATTTGCTTCTACTTTGAATTCTCTTTTCATTCTATCTACAATGATATCTAAATGTAATTCTCCCATCCCTTTTATTATCGTTTGTCCAGACTCTTCATCTGAAGTAACTCTAAATGAGGGATCTTCTTTAGCTAGTCTACCTAAGGCTTCACCCATTTTTTCTTGGTCAGCTTTAGTTTTAGGTTCAACAGCTATCTCTATTACTGGATCTGGAAACTCCATTGGTTCAAGTAATACTGGGTTATCTTCGTTTGCTAATGTATGTCCAGTAATTGTATTTTTTAATCCTGCTAAAGCCACAATGTCTCCAGTGTTAGCTTCTTTAATGTCTTCTCTAGAATTTGCATGCATTAACAACATTCTTCCTACTCTTTCTTCTTTTTCTTTTGATGTGTTATAAATTCCTGTTCCAGATTTAATTGTACCAGAATATATTCTTATGAAAGTTAATGTTCCTACAAATGGATCATTAGCTACTTTAAAGGCTAATGCTGAAAATGGTGCTTTATCATCAAACTTCATTTCTAACTCATCTTCAGTCCCTGGTTTTGTACCTTTAATTGAGCCAATATCCTCAGGACTTGGTAAATAATCTACAACTGCATCTAATAATGGTTGCACACCTTTGTTTTTGAAAGCAGATCCAGTTAATACTGGAACAAAGTCAAAATTTAAGCATCCTTTTCTTATACATTTAATTAAATCTTCATTTTTAATTTGGTCTCCGTTTAAATAGCTTTCCATCAACTTTTCATCCTGTTCAACCGCAGTTTCAACAAGTTCTTGTCTGTATTTTTCACTAATTTCTTTTAAATCATTAGGTATGTCTTTCTCTTCCCAAGCTGCGCCTAAATCTTCATTTTTCCATACTATTGCTTTCATTTTTACTAAATCAACAATTCCTTGCAATGAAGCTTCAATACCAATTGGAACTTGAAGAACCAGAGGTTTGGCACCTAATCTATCTTTTATCATTTCAACACATCTAAAAAAATCTGCACCGGTTCTATCTAGTTTATTAACAAAGCAAATTCTTGGAACTTTATATTTGTCAGCTTGTCTCCAAACGGTTTCTGATTGTGGTTCTACACCAGCTACTCCATCAAAAACAGCAACTGCACCATCTAAAACTTTTAGAGATCTCTCAACTTCGATCGTGAAATCAACGTGGCCGGGAGTATCAATAATATTAATTCTATGTTCTCTCCAAAAACATGTGGTAGCAGCAGAAGTTATTGTAATTCCTCTTTCTTGTTCTTGTTCCATCCAGTCCATAGTCGCAGCACCATCATGAACTTCTCCAATTTTATGACTTTTGCCAGTGTAATATAGAATTCTTTCAGTAGTAGTTGTTTTGCCAGCATCTATATGTGCCATGATACCAATATTTCTATATTTATCTAAAGTATGTGTTCTGGACATAATTTTTTACCATCTAAAATGTGCAAAAGCCTTATTTGACTCAGCCATCCTATGTGTATCTTCCTTTTTTTTAATTGCAGATCCTCTATTTTGATATGCATCATATATTTCATTGAAAATTTTATCAGACATATGTTTGTCTTTTCTTTTTCTAGATGCATCTATTAACCATCTAAGAGCTAAAGCTTGAGATCTTTTAGCTTTTACTTCAACAGGCACTTGATAAGTTGCACCACCAACTCTTCTAGATCTAACTTCAACAGATGGTCTAATGTTAGTTATTGCTTCATTAAAAATTTTAATTGGTTCTTCCTTTGATTTAGATTTGATTTTATCAATTGCATCATAAACTATTTTCTCAGCAACAGTTTTTTTACCATCATACATTATTGAATTAATTAGTTTTGGAATTATTGTTGATTTATATCTTGGATCAACTATTAAAATTTTTTTTGGTGCTTTTCTTTTTCTAGACATATTTTTTATTTTCCTTTTTTAGCACCGTATTTAGATCTTTGTTGTTTTCGAGCAGTAACACCTTGTGTATCAAGATTTCCTCTCAAGATATGATACCTAACACCTGGTAAATCTTTAACTCTTCCTCCTCTAATTAATACAACTGAGTGTTCTTGTAAATTGTGACCTTCTCCTGGAATATATGATGTAACTTCATGACCATTAGATAATCTAACTCTAGCAACTTTTCTAAGTGCTGAATTGGGTTTTTTTGGTGTGGTAGTGTAAACTTTTACACATACGCCTCTTTTTTGTGGTGACCTTTCTAGAGCTGGTACTTTGTGTCTAGATTTTTGTTTAACACGTTTTTTTTTTAACAACTGGTTTATAGTTGGCATATAAATATTCCTTTAATTTTTTGATGAAATTAACTATGATTTTCTATGGCAGCGTTTAGTACTAAAGTACTACATTCCAACCAAAAAATTATCGCCAAAATACTATAGAAATGCATTTTGTCAAATTAAAATCCTTTAAATAAATGTATATTTTTATTGATTTACTTGGCTTTCAGAAGGCTCTATTGCCTCTTGTATTGCTTCTTGTTCAGAAAGAAATTTTTTATCGTCTTCAAGCGCTTTTCTATTCCAAATATTTTTTACAGATCCAGTTCCAGCAGGTACTAATCTGCCCACAATAACATTTTCCTTTAATCCTTTTAGTTTATCGACTTTTCCTCTTATTGCGGCATCCGTTAAAACCCTTGTCGTTTCTTGGAAAGAAGCAGCTGAAATAAACGATTCAGTTTGCAAAGATGCTTTAGTAATACCCATTAAAATTCGTTCACCTTGAGCTTGATTTTTTCCTTCTGCCTTTAACTTTTCATTAAGATTATCAAATTTTATTCTATCAATGATTTCACCAGGTAATAAACTTGAATCACCACTTTCTTTTATTTCAATTTTTTTAAGCATTTGTCTTAAAATTGTTTCAATATGCTTGTCATTAATAATTACACCTTGTAAACGGTATACATCTTGAACTTGATTTACAAAATATTCAGTTAGTTCCTCAATTCCTAATATTCTTAAAATATCGTGTGGTAAA
>Ga0187827_10003412_pt1 | contig 20549 bp, 10 predicted proteins | sample ETNtaG_39_FD_167969 | JGI IMG/M metagenome (GOLD analysis project Ga0187827, IMG submission 167969) | Marine microbial and viral communities from oxygen minimum zone, Eastern Pacific Ocean - ETNP2014_SV_150_PacBio MetaG (Illumina Assembly) | ecosystem: Environmental > Aquatic > Marine > Hypoxic... | reverse complement strand
CACCCGCTGCTGCCCGGCCGGATCGTCCTCGCTACCTCGGACGGCCTGAAGCTGAGTGAAGACAGCGGCGTATCCTGGAAACCAATGCGTGCCGACATCGATTCCGTGACCGGCATCGCCTTCTCGCCCTACGAAACCGATCACGTTTATCTCGCCACCGAAGACGACGGCGTCTGGCGCACTATCGATAACGGCAAGACGTTCGAGCAGGTCGGCACCAAAGAGAGCGGTCTGGCGACGGACGAAGTGGCTGGCGTCTTTCTCGATCCTTCCGATCGTGAATTTCGCACCGTCCTGGCTGTCCATGGCGAAGCGGGCACCGGCATTTCGAGGAGTTCCGACGGCGGAGAGACCTGGCAGGTGACAGCCGCCGACTACCACGTCTTCAGTATTCAGTTCGGCAATGGCGTGTTTGTGGTCGCTGCGCCCGTCAAAGAGCCTGACTTCCGATGCATCTATTATGGAACGGCCGTCTCCGACTATTGGTATCAACTGCTGCGTGACGTGCAGATAACCGGCCACGGCCTGCCGTCTCTGGCGGCGCCGTTCGCCTTCTTCTCCACGGACAGAGGTCGTCTTTACACGGTGTTCAAGGATCAGCCTCATGCCGTCGGGCCTGAAGCGTCTGCACCATTTGTCTCGGTGGGCGCGACCCGCGGCATCACCGAAGACCAGGAAATCGCTTACGCCTACGAACCGACAAAGCTCGGACTCATTGTCTCTACAGACCGGTTCAAGACTCATACGACGCAGAACAAAGGCATGCACCTGCGAACGTTCGCCCGCTCCGGCGCGCACGTCCGGGCCAACGCTAACGGCACCGTCTTCTTCGCGGTCGCCAATCGTGTGCTCTATCGCGGCCCCCGGCAGGAAGGCGTCCATCGCATCACGGAGCTTTCGGTGGCTCCGCCTTTCTTTAAATTTCGGCTCGAACAGTTCAACGAGTCCAGAGCGATGCTGGATACGGTGGTGTCGAGACTCGGTTCATCGAAACGCGTCGGCGATCACATCGATGACTTATTGGTGCAGCATCGCCTCATGCAGAACGCGGCGGTGCAGACGGCGTTCGCTGTCACCGCCCGCGTCGAGGGCTCCAAACCGCCCCTGAAGGTCACCGTCGATCTCAGCCGCCTCGGTCTCTCCGCCCAGACACCCATGCTTGACGACGGCCAGCACGCAGACGGCAAAGCGGGCGATGGAATCTTCGGCGCTACCTTCGATCTCGATCCCCGTTCGCCCCGCCACGACCGGGACGACTGGCGGCAGACCGGCTCCGGAACGTTGGGCCTGACCGTCACCGCGCACGCCGATGATGGTGCGCTGAGCGGATCGGTCGCGCTGATCCGCATCTTGCGCCAGGTGGAAAGCTTTACCTTTTACAGCGGGTGGGAACTGCACAAATTGGAATCGCACGGCGACGTCGCCTGCGTGCGCACCGACCTGCCGCTCAAAGCTTCCGGCCCCGCCGTGCCCTGCACCCGCCTCACCATCAGCAATGGCAAGTGGGAATGGCACGCCCGCGACAAGAATCGCAACTACGACATCAGCGGATCGTACGCAGTCTCGTTCTGGATACGTTCAGACAAAGAAACGAAGCAGGAGCTCATGCTGCACTTCCGCGACGATCCCCTCTACGCCGAATCCATCGTCGCCAAACCGATCCCGCTAATCGCCAGCGGATACACGAAGGGGGGCCGCATCACATCTGAGTGGCAGCGAATCGTCGTCCCTCTCTCGAAACTTCTCGACGGCACCAAAGGTTTTCGCCCGGAAATGTTCGGCTATTTCATCCTCTCCGGAGAAGGCCCCGCCAGCTACGATCTCACCCGAATCCGATTCCATCGGACGAAAGATGAATTGGGGGTGCGGAAATGAGGAAAGACGCACGTGCCCCTTTAGTTGGAGTAACGTCTTTAGGCGGGCTCTTCGTTGGAGTAACGCCTTCAGGCGGGCCCTTTCTTCAGGCCTATCCAAAGTCGTCGCCCCCTCAGACCCGGCTAAAGCCGTTACTCCAACTCCTCCTCGCCGCACTCTGTTTTACTGCTACCAGCTTCGCCCAATCCCCAGCCGCGCATGATCTCCAACGCGGCTCCTACCTCATCCAGTGGGGCAATTCAAAGCAGCGCGCCGACTACATCAAGCTCTGCAGGAAAATCATCGCGTCCGATAAAGAAACACCTGCCACCAAAATCCGCGCCTACGAACTCCACGCCGGGACTCTCCGCGCACTCCGCAAATACCGAGACAGCATCAAAGTCGCCGAAGCCATGATCCGTGCCTTTCCGCAGAATGGCGAAGCCAAAGCCAAAGCCATCCGCAGCATCCTCGATACACACCTCGCCACGCGCAAGTACATCTCGTGCGCCAGAGACGTCGAGCGATATCGGCAACTTGCCCCCAAGGACACCGAGGGCTACTTCAAGCTCCGCAACGACCTGAATTATCAGCTCGTGCGCCGCAACCAGTTCAAACAGGCCCTCGCCTTCGCTGAGGCCACGCTCGCGCTCAAGCCTGATGCCAGATTCGCGGCCCAGGCGCTCTGGTGGGCGAGCGATGCGGCTGGGCGGCTTCGCCAATACACAAAGCAGACCGAAATCGTCAAGCGCCTCATCGAGCCCAACCACCTGCAGCACCACAGCAAAGGAAACCAGCAGAAGATGCGCCGGCACTACGCCCACCTGCTCGCCACGCTCAAGCGCCACGACGATCTGCGGGCCTACTGCGCCGTCCAGGAAAAGATCGGCGACGATCGCGCTCTATCCCAGGAACTCGCCAAACGCATCGCCGACAGTCACTTCGCCGAAGCAGAATACAAAGAAGCCATCGAATCCGCTGAACGGGTCTTTGTGGCCTACCCCGAAATCACCAAAGACTGGTGGAACCTGCAGTATCTCATCGCGCAGGCGCACGCCAAGCTCGGCCAGCATCGTGAAGCCATCCTTGCCGCCCGCATCGCCATGGACGCGGCCGAATACCACATCGTCAACGGCCCAGCCAGCCTTATCGCCAACAGCATGCGCGCCATCGATAAAAACGAGCCAACGAATGCCAATGCCTTCGTTCGTTACATGCTTCACGGCCCTGACGGCGAAGACAAGAAGCCCGGCACGGCCGACGACCTCAGGGACGTGCTCGACCGGCTCTACCCACGACCGCAGTACGCGAAGCGCAGAGCAGCCTTCGCCAAAGCACGGCAAACCGCGGGCGACCGAGCCACTGGCTCCACCTACCGCGCCTCCAGCTACACCTATTCCGGCCAACCCCGCGAGGCGCTCCCTTGTCTGGCCGAAGCGTTTCGCCGGACAACGCTTTCCGGGATGCCCTACGCCGGACGCCGTCTGGTGATTGTTGGACTGCGTTCGATTCGTAATACTTTCGCCGGGAGCGAAAAACAGATGGCCTTCGTCCTACACGGCCCGGCCGGCCCCGATGGAAAGGCGGGCACGGCAGACGATCCGAGTGATCCTTTTACCAACCTGCTGCCCAAGACATCCGCGTCTCCGTCAGGATTGAAAGCCAGCGAGGCCCAGAGAATCCGCCAGGCGCGCAAGCTGCTCCAGCAGATGAGCACAGACCCGCGCGAGCCTGCCAAGAAGAGACCTGCGACACTCAGAGCTCTCGGCCGCCTCAACGAAGCGCTCGCAGATTCCTCCGAACTGACGGACTGGTACGCCGACCTCATTCCCGCCTGCGGTCAGCGCTACGAATTCATCTACGCCTTCGCCGGCTACCTCGCCGCCTGCCGCGGCCCCGTCCTGCACCTCGCGGGCGCCAATCAGGTTTGGAAAGATTTCGACACCGGCAAAGTCAAACTCCACCCCAAAATAAAGCGCGACTACGATCAGCAGAAACGCGAATGGATCAAGAGCTTCAACAACGTAGCAAGACTGACCAAACGCCACGAATTCAGCGTTAGACTTTTCCCCGAATCCAAGAAGTAACACCCGACGAGCGAAGCGAGTCGAGTCAAGAAAACACCCATGAATCCCAAGCTACTCATACTCACAATCTTCCTCGCCACCATTCAAGCTGAGCCAACCGCCCGCCCGTCCCCCTACGACACCGAACGAAAAATTCTGGCCACACCATTGGATGATCCGATGCACAACGTCACCATTCGGCGCGTGCTGGGCTGCAGAAGGATGGAGGCCATCAATGCCACGCATGTGAAGCTGACTTTCGGAGCGGTATTCAATGGTGGCGCGGCCCGCAACGGGCACGCCTACGAGATTTTTTCGCCGGACGATCCAGCCTACCCATTCAAGAAATTCATCAAGGCGGCAGGCGCGAAGCTGGTCAGCAAGAACGACATCATCAAAGGCGTCGGCCCGGCCGCCAGGCTGGTGCGCATCCACGAAGTGACGCTCACGCTTCCGTCGCCCATGCAGGAAGGTAAGACCTACTTCATTCGCGGCACGGGTGGCGGGCCGGGCGGACAGAATCATCACCAGTACCGAAAATCCTTCGATGGACATCCCATCACTAGCGGCGTCAATGCCGGCAAACTTGTGTATGGCCGGCCGGACGCGGTGGCGAATCCCACCGATGATCAGATCAAAGCAGTCATGGGACTGCGCGCGGTCGAGGTGGCTTCGAGCCGGCATCTCAAGCTCACACTCGGCACCAGCACTAAGCCCAGCGACAGCCCGTCCGACTACAAAGTCGACGGCAAAGCGCCACTCAAGGTCGGCCGCATTTCGCAGAAAGAGCATCTCGTCCCAGGCTCCGGCTGGCCCTTTCGGGTAGGCGCATGGAAACACGAAATCTATCTCGAACTCGCCGACCCCCTCGCCGAAGGCAAGACCTTCGAGGTGTCACTGCCCGAAACGATGACCTCCGGTCGCCGAAAGCTCCCCTACACCTACAGCGATCTCAAATCGTTCAACCCGCACATTAAAGTCAATCAGTGCGGCTACCTGCCCGAATCGCCCGCCAAGTGGGGATACATAGGTGCGTGGACGGGCAGCGGTGGAGTCATCGATTATTCGAGCGCCAGTTCTTTCAAGGTCATCGATGCGAAGTCCGGCAAAACCGCCTTCACCGGCAAGCCTACCCTCCGCAAGAAGGCCACGGCGAAAGACGAAGGCATCTACAAAGAAGGGCTCGGCGGCGAAGACCTCTACCTCCTCGATTTCTCAGCGCTCAAGACGCCGGGCAATTACTTCGTCGCCGTACCTGGCAATGGCCGCAGCTTCGAGTTCGCCATCTCGGCCGACGCTTACCTCGAAGCGTTCCACGTCACGATGGCGGGGCTGTTCTTTCAGCGATGCGGACAGGAAATTGGGCCGCCGCATTCGCAATTCCGTCGGATAGCGTGCCATGCGGATCAGGTCGTCGAGTACACCACCATCCATTCGCACCGTGACGGCTGGAAACACCTCGACAAGACCAAGAAGCCCAAAATCATGATCGGCGGACACCACGACGCCGGTGATTACATGCCCCGTGCGCACTACATCGTCGCCGAGAGCCTGATGCGCGCTTACGAGATGAATCCGAAGAAGTTCTACGACGGCCAGCTCCACATCCCCGAAAATAAGAACGGCCTGCCCGACATCCTCGACGAAGCCTACTGGGCTCTCAGGCTTTTTGAAGAACTGCAGGACGAAGACGGCGGCGTCCACAACAACGTCGAGACGCCTGGCGATCCAGGTTTTTGCGGGACACCGGAGCGCGACTCTCTGCGGATGTTCACGCTGCCCAAGAACTCTGTCACGACCTTCATCTGGTCGGCGTGCGCCGCGCAGGCTGCACGGCTCTGGAAGAAGCACGGCAAGGATGCGAAAGCGGACGAGTTTCTGAAGAACTCCGTGCGCGCCTACGACTGGGGAATCAAGAAACGCGGCAAGAGAGACAACTGGACCTACTCCTGGGCCGCCGCCGAACTCGCACGTACCACCGGCGAACAGCGTTACACGGACGCTTTCAAGAGCGCGCCGAGTAATTTCTCCGGCAATTCCGGCGACTGGAACGCGGACATCACCTACGCGCTCAACGACCATCCCAACGCAGACGCCGCGCAAAAGCAGAAGTCGAAACAGAAAATCACATCACTCTCCGATTACTGGATCAAGATGGCCAGCACGCACGCCTACCCGACCGTCCGGCATCCGGAGGCGCCCATCGGCTGGGGCGGCGGCGCTTATCCGGTCAGGTCGTTGCCCATTGCGGTGAGCTACCACCTGACCAAAGACGACAAGTATCTCCAGTGGCTGGTGCTCGGCTGCGACCTCGGTCTCGGCTGCAATCCCAAGAACCTGAGCTACACCACCGGGCTCGGCCAGCGTTACATCCACGGCCCGCTCCATCTCTGGGGGTGGCACACCTACCTTGGTCGCGTCATGCAGGGCATCCAGAGCGAAGGCCCTATGTACCCGCGCAAACTCGGCGGATGGTGGAACAACGCCTTCCCCGACAGAAAGCTCTGGCCGACCTACTACACCCATTTCGACATCCGCTACTGTCCCCCGCACAACGAAGTCGTCGTCCGCAACCAGGCCATGACCGCCGAAATCTACGCGGCACTTTTACCGGATGTGGAGTGACGCCATTTGAATTAATCCATCCATCACAGGCGGACGCTGTGCAATAACGGACCCGGTCATGAACTCTCTTTCTCCTTCATGGTGTACCCTCATTGAATTGATAACTTCACGTGGTCTCGCCGAATCAAGCACAATCATTCAATGAAAACTCTTGCAGTCAGCACGCTATTCCTTCTGGTGGCGCCCGCCCAGAGCCAGGAAAGCGCGCCCATCGATTTCGCCAGGCAAGTGCGTCCGCTCTTTCAAAAGCATTGCTACAAATGTCACAGCAGTAAAGAGCAGAAGGGCGGTTTCAGAATTGATGCGCATCGCTTTATTGAATTTGGCGGCAGCTCCGGAAAGCCCATTTACGTGGCCGGCAAGAGCCCCGAGAGCCGGCTTTTCAAGTTCATTTCGGGTGCCGATCCTGAAAAGGTTATGCCTCCCAAAGGGGATCGACTGACTGCGGCCGAGATTGCTTTGGTGAAAGCGTGGCTCGATCACGGAGCGGTCTGGCCGGCAGAAGCAGATGGCGAGCTCGCGAAGGACCCTCGCTTTGACCACTGGGCCTTTCACCTGGGGGCCCAGCCAAAGCCTCCGGCGACGATGCACAAGGGGTGGTCACGAAAACCGATCGATCCCTTCATCCTTGCGCGGCTGGAAAAGGAGGGTGTCAAGCCTTCGCCGGAGGCAGATCGATTCACGCTCCTCCGCCGATTGAGCCTCGACATTACCGGGCTGCTGCCAAGCCCTGAAGAGGTCGATGCCTTCGCAAATGACAAGAGCTCAGATGCCTACTCGAAGGTCGTCGATCGGCTCCTTCGCTCCCCTCATTTTGGCGAACGTTGGGGGCGTCACTGGCTTGACCTTGCACGCTATGCGGATAGCGACGGCTACGAAAAGGATCGGCCTCGACCCAACGCATGGCGTTGGCGTGACTGGGTGATCAAAGCGTTCAACGACGATCTGCCGTTTGATCAATTTACTATCCAGCAGCTCGCAGGCGATTTGCTGCCCAATGCGACCATCGAAAACCGCGTGGCTACCGGCTTTCATCGCAACACTCTGACAAACCGTGAAGGCGGGATCGACCCCGAGGAAGACCGCGTCAAGCAGACTGTCGATCGCACCAATACCACCGGCACTGTCTGGCTCGGCCTCACCATCGGCTGTGCGCAGTGCCACTCGCACAAATACGACCCCATATCGCGGCGCGAGTATTACCGGTTTTATTCTTTCTTTAATTCGTTGAGCCAGACCGATATTCCCGCACCAACGCCCGCGCAGCAGGCAGAATACGATAGGGCGAAGAAGGCGTACGAAACCAAGCGCGCCGAAATCGCGGCAAAGGTCACTCCTCTGATCAAGAAGTACGAGATGGAGAAACTCGCGGCAGCCCAGGCATCCTGGGAGAAGAAAATGGCGAACAAGATCGTGGACTGGCGAGTGCTCGAAGAGGCAACCAAGACCAGCACTACGAGCGGTGTGAAAATCAAATTCATGAAGGACGGCTCGTACCTCCTCACCGGCGCGAGCCCGGACAGAGACACTTACACCATCACGATTGATACAGAGCTCGCCGGCATCACTGGCTTCCGCATCGAGGCCCTTACCGACAAGACGCTGCCGAAGAAAGGCCCGGGGCGATCGGGGAATGGGAATTTCGTTCTTTCAAACTTGAGCGTCACCGTCCAGCCGATGCCGGACAAGATCCGCAAAGAGCGCGAAGGCTTGAAGAATCCCGCCGCAGCCGCGGAAGACGAAACGGAACAGGAGTTGGACCTGGCAGATGAAGAGCTCGAAACAGGCAACAGCCCTGCTCGCAAAGTGAAGCTGCAAAATGCCTCGGCGGATTTTTCACAAAGGAACTTCCAGGTAGAGAAGGCTCTCAGTTCATCGGATAAAGAAGGCTGGGCCATTGCTGGTCAGATGGGGAAGCCGCACACCGCCGTGTTCGAAACAGCAGAAGATATCGGTTTCAAGAAAGGAACCCGGCTCACTTTCAAGCTTGTCTGCAATTACGGCGGTCAGCACACACTGGGCAGATTTCGCATCTCAGCCATCAGCGCTCCCAGACCGGTCAGATACGGCAAAGCCAAACTGCCGCCCAACATCGCCAACCTTCTTAAAGTGCTGGATGCGAAGCGCACGGACGCACAGAAAGCGGAGCTCGCCAAGTATTACAGAAGCATCGACTCCGGCCTGAACAAGATTCGCAGACCGCTCTCCGCACACGAGAAAATAGCACCAAAGGCATCTGGCACAAAAGCCCAGGCTCTTGCCGAAAGTGGATATCGCCAAACGCGGATCCACATTCGTGGCGACTTCCTGAATAAAGGCGCAAAAGTGGACCGGGGGACATTCGGTGTGCTTCATAAACGGCTGGAGAAAAAGGAAGGCATGCCCAACCGTCTCGATCTCGCCCGGTGGCTTGTCGATGCAAAAAATCCCATCACGCCTCGTGTGGCCGCAAACCGGATCTGGCAGCATCTCTTTGGTGTGGGGTTTGTGAAAACGACCGATGACTTCGGCCTTCGTGGTGAAAGGCCCACCCATCCACAGCTCCTCGATTGGCTTGCTCACGAATACTTGAATCTCAAGTGGAGCCGCAAAGAGATGATTCGGTTGATCGTGCATTCCGCGGCCTATCGCCAGCAGTCGCGAACAAGGCCAGAGCTCCTTGAAAGAGATCCGAACAACAGGCTGCTTGCTCGACAGAATCGCTTTCGACTCGAAGCCGAGACAGTCCGCGATGTTTCCCTTGCCGCGAGCGGATTACTTGCCCCAAGAGTCGGCGGCCCGAGCATCCGTCCGCCCATGCCTGGTGACATCGCCAAACTCGGCTATGCAAATTCCGTCAGGTGGGCCGAGAGCAAGGGAGAAGATCGTTATCGCCGCGGGCTCTACATTTTCTTCCAGCGCACCGTGCCGTATCCAATGCTGATTGCCTTTGATTCGCCCGACTCGAACGTCACCTGTACCCGCCGCGAGCGTTCGAATACGCCTATCCAGGCACTCACGCTTCTAAACGATATTGCTTTCTTTGAGTGCGCGCGGGGCTTGGCCAATCGCATCGTTAAGGACGGGCCGAAGGAAAAAGTCGAACGCATAAGGTATGCGTTCAAGGCCAGCATTTCCCGAGAGCCCACAAAGGAAGAGCTGCAGGATTTCACGAGTTGGTTCGAATTCGCCGAAAAGGAATATGCCAAGGATACCGCGGCCGCGGTCAAGCTGTCTGGCCAACCCAAACTGCCGGTCGAAGAACAGGTTCAACTCGCCGCGCTCACCGTCGCCTCACGGGTCCTGCTGAATCTTGACCAATTTATCACGAGAGAGTGAACCATGGATCCCATTCAGGAACATATCACACGAACGCGCCGGAATTTTCTGGCCACGACCGCCAACGGGCTCGGGCTCCTGGCCGTCAGTGACCTGTTTAACCAGGAGGGCCTGCTGGCTAACGAATCACTGGTCAATCCGCTCGCGCCCAAAAAGCCGCACTTTGCACCAAAGGCCAAGAACTGCATTTTTATTTTCATGGCCGGAGCTCCGAGCCAGATTGACCTCTTCGATCCGAAGCCGAAGCTCAACGAGCTGAACGGCAAAGCGCTGCCAAAGGAAATGCTCAAGGACGTGCGGTTCGCCTTCATCAAGAAAGAGACCGTCAAGCTGATGGGCTCGAAGCGCGTCTTCACAAAGCATGGCCAATGCGGCATGGAGTTTTCCGATCTGTTGCCTCACCTCGGCACGGTCGCTGATGACATCTGTCTGATCCGTTCCATGCACACCGAGGCATTCAATCATCATCCCGGTCAGTTGATGATGAACACGGGGGTCGCTCGTTTCGGTCTGCCGAGCGTCGGTTCGTGGCTGAATTACGGCCTGGGCTCGGAATCGAGGAATCTGCCAGGATACGTTGTCCTGCATGCCGGCCGGGGCTCGAGCGGTGGCGCCTCGAACTGGTCGAGCGGTTTTCTTCCGTCGACCTATGCCGGCGTTCTGTTCCGCACGAAGGGGGATGCTGTTCTGAACCTCAGCAATCCCCAGGGCATCTCACCGCATATGCAGCGCCACAGCCTCGATCTCATGAGCAAGCTCAATGCACGCCGATTCGAGCAGATTCGCGACCCGGAAATCAACAGCCGCATTGCCTCATACGAGCTCGCCTATCGCATGCAGTCAGCAGCTCCGGAGTTGATGGATCTCAAAAACGAAAGCAAAGCAACCCTTGAGGAATACGGCGTCCATCGCACGGAAGGCGTAACCGGCCGGGGCGGCGGCTCGGGCGTCATGGCCGATTACTCGCGCAACTGCCTGCTCGCACGAAGACTTGTCGAGCGTGGGGTCCGTTTCGTCAATTTGATGCACGCTTCATGGGATCATCATTCCAATCTCGATAGAGAGCTCGCATCCAACGCCAAGATGTGCGACCAGCCCATCGCTGCCCTGATCAACGATCTGAAACGTCGAGGGCTCTTCGAGGAAACCCTCGTCGTCTGGGCCGGCGAGTTCGGCCGCACTCCGCTTGGCGAAAACCGCGGAGGAAACCCAAAGACTACCGGCCGCGATCACCATCCGTACGGATTCTCCATCTGGATGGCCGGCGGGGGCGTCAAGGGAGGCCAGGTTATCGGCGCCACCGATGAAGTCGGCTGGCACGCGACCGAAGACAGAGTGCACGTGAACGACTTCCATGCCACGCTCCTGCATCTATTCGGCTTCAATCACCTGAAATTGACACACCGCTTCAATGGCCGCGATTTTCGGTTGACGGACGTGGCCGGCGAGGTGAATCCAAGAATTCTGGCGTAGACGTCACCCTGAAACGACAGTGATTTCTTCAAAGAGCCTCCGCATCCTGGCTTCATCCTTGATCCCCGGCTGCGACTCAATGCCACTTGAAACGTCCACCCCGTACGGGCGCACAGTCTGAATCGCTTCACGAATATTTTCCGGCTTCAGACCACCAGACAGGATTAACGGCCGGTGCAATCGGGCATGGTCGGCCAGATCCCAATTGAACGTGTTCCCTGTTCCGCCTCTTCTTTCCTTTGAAAAAGTATCCAGCAGAAACGCGTGAACGTCGTACGCGTCCAGTCCCTCCAGGCTCGAAGCATCACGAACGCGAATTGCCCTGATGACACTGACCCCCTCCAACTGATTGGCATACTCTGGCGTTTCGTCCCCATGCAATTGAACTGCGCCGAGGCCGCATTTGTCGACCGCTGTCATTAGCTCTTCCACAGGCTCGTTGACGAAGACACCAACGGGAGTGATGAAAGGAGGAAGCTCTCTCACGACGTCCCGGGCCTGTTTCAGCGACACCTGTCTGGGACTCCCGGCAAAGATCAACCCGATTGCATGCGCGCCAAGCTCACACGCGAGTTCTGCGTCCTGGGGGCGGGTAACTCCGCAGATTTTGATTCGATATTTCATGGGGCAAAGATAATCCGGGCAAGGGCCTCTGCAAAGACAAATCGGGACAACAACGTTATTATCCGAAATAACACTGAAAGACTAAAAGGTTCCCCATGCGCCATCCTATCCCTCTACATCAAGCATTTTTCTTGCTGAGCTTCTGCTGCTTTTCTCTGCTTAACAGCCCAGCAACAGCAGAAGTTGATCCCCTTGCCGTCCTGAATCTCACACCGAAATCGGGCCAGGATAATGACACCGATATCCTGGAAGAGCTTAAGGCATACCAGGCACTCCGAACCCGTCTTGATCCGATCCTGCAGCAGAATCAGTTCGATAAGGCAAGGACACGGGCAAAGAAACTTCTCGCAGAAAAGAAATACACACCGTTCAAGGCGATGCTGCAACAACTGGCGAAAGATGCGGGCCTGGTGAAAGCATTCGTGAAGCAGAGCGTTGAAATTCTTGGCACGAAAAAGGGGCAGGAGATTTCCTGGAAGGGCCTGCCCGCAACTCTGATCGGCCTGGACGGAGCGATAGTCGAACTCAAGTCAACGTCCGGCACACGAAAGGACCGAGTCTCCTCTTTGCGCGCTGCCCATCATCTTCAGCTTCGCGGCCTCAACAAGAACGATGCTGAAGCGCCAACTCTCAGAGATTGCGGATTACTCGCCTTCTGCCACGGGCATTACTCAAGTGCGCGAGATTACCTCTCCGAAGTCTCACTTTCTCACCCGATTGAAGAGTACTTCAAGTTCATGGGCCTGGAACTCGAATCGAAAGCACTGTCGAAGATAAACGAGATCAAACGTCTCAACGGGGAGAAGAAAAATGCCTCAACACTGCAGGCGATTGAGGCATTTCAGAAGACATTCGCCCAGACAGAAGTAGCAGACCTGAATGCCGAATTCCTTATCGGGCTGCAGGACAAGATTGACGCCCGCCGCAGCGCAATCTCAAAAGCAATCGCAAAGCTCGATGGTGAAATCGACGCGGTTTACAACTCTCTCGTTACCGAAGCTACAAAAGACTATACGGCCAAGAAGAAGAAACTAATGGAGGCCTTCGATAAACAGATGAAGGCCAAATTCTCCTTTGTCGTCGAAAAGAAAGAGAATAAGAAGGGAAATAAGAAAGGCGGGAACAAGCAAAATAACAACAACAAGAAAGGCGGAAACAACAACAAGAGAAAGACACAGGCAGAGGCGCAGGACGAAACCGCCGTGGCTCATGCATCATTGCTGCCGGCCGTTTTTGCTGCCCCTGCAAAAACCAACAACAATAAGAAGGGAAATACAAGAAGAACGGGAAAAGGTAATGTCGTCAAGAAACAGGAGGTGGTATACGCCCTGAAAAGAGTAAGCGGGGAAAAGTCTAAGAAGCAAGTCCTGGCAGGCCTACAGAAGATTTATCAGGATCATAAGAAGGGCGACAAGAAACTTAACGATAAATCGTACGAGACCGTAAAGAACGAAATCAAAAGGCTCGGCAGCGAGATTACCAACATCACTGCACAGGCTCAGGCAAAAGCCCGCAGCATCACCACCGAATATAGCAACACGAAGGGAAGGCTCCGTTCCAGGAAAATGGGACTCAAGCGGCGCGTGCGAAGCGGCGCCCGGCCGAAGAAAAATCAGATCCAAAGCTATTTCAAAACAGGGAAGCTGGGCTAAACGGCAGCTTTGGCGGCATCTTACCTCAACACCGATTCAGAGAAACGCACCGGATGATCAGACGCCAAGTATTAGCACTAATCTCGCTGTCCTTAATTCCACTACTTTTACAGACACCGGCCAGGGCCCAGGAAAAGCCTAATTTTCTTTTCATCTTCGCAGACGATCAGGCATTCGATACCGTTGGCGCTCTGGGCAACACAGAGATTGAAACGCCTAACCTGGATCGCCTGGTCGTGGCAGGGACGACATTCACGCACGCCTACAACATGGGCGGCTATCATGGGGCCATCTGTGTTGCAAGCCGAACGATGTTCATAACGGGCCGCTATCTTTGGCACGCACGGACGGCAGAGCGCACACTCAAGCAGGAATATCAGGCAAAGAAACAGACTTGGCCACAACTGCTGGCCAGCGCCGGGTACGACACCTATTTCACGGGCAAGTGGCATGTAAAAGCGGATCCAAATGTTGTTTTCAAGGTGGCCCGTCATGTCAGGGGCGGAATGCCGCGCCAGACAAAGGAGGGCTACAATCGGCCCATCGATGGCAAGCCCGATCCGTGGAGTCCATCCGACCCGAAATTCGGCGGCTTCTGGCAAGGCGGCAAACACTGGAGCGAGGTAGTCGGGGATGATGCCTGCGATTACCTTGATCTGGCATCCAAATCAGAGAATCCGTTTTTCATGTACATAGCGTTTAACGCGCCGCATGACCCCCGGCAGGCCCCGAAAGAATATGTTGATAAATATCCCACTGAAAAGATTGCATTGCCAAAGCCATTCCTGCCTGAGTACCCCTTCCAGATAGGCAGCAACAGAATTCGTGACGAAAGGCTTGCACCATTCCCAAGAACTGAAAACTCAGTAAAGGTCAATCGTCGTGAATACTACGCCATTATCAGCCATATGGACGCGCAGATTGGGCGCATTCTCGAGGCTCTGAAGGAATCAGGCAAGTACGAGAACACCTACATCTTCTTTGGTGCCGACCATGGCCTGGCAGTCGGCCATCATGGGTTAATGGGCAAACAGAATATGTTCGACCACAGTGTTCGCGTTCCCATGATGATGGTGGGGCCCGACATTGAGAAGAATAAAAGAAAGCCGGCCAGAGTTTACGTGCAGGATATCATGCCCACGACTTTGGAACTGGCCGGAGTTCCCAAACCAGACCGCGTTCAATTCAAAAGCCTTCTCCCCCTTGTTCAGGGCAAAACGCAGCGACTGTATGATTCTATTTATGGTGCCTACACACACACACAGCGCCACCTCACTCAAGGGGATTACAAAATTATTCTCTATCCGCAGATCGGTAAGACACTTTTGTTTAATCTTAAAAAAGACCCCCTGGAAACGACCGACCTCGCGGGCAATCCTGAACACATTCAACGAATTGCACAGTTGAAGACGAGGCTCAAAAAATGGCAGCCTGTCACCGGCGACGGATTAGATCTCGACAGTCCGAAGCCGCTGGCAAAAAAGAAGAAGCCCAAGACAAAGCAGGAGACAAAAAGGAGATAGTTGAGATCAAAAAAAGAAAGCTCCGCAGACTCTAATCTGCGAAGCTTCCTTTCTGCTCTCGATATCTGTCTGATTATCTCAGGCGTTCCAACCGCTCTATCACTTCTCTCATGGACGCCGGCCGATTGATGGCTTTGGGCTCGCATGAATCCAGGATGACTCGTTCGAGTGGCTCGGGCACCTCGGGATTCTCTTCACGGATACTTCTTGCACGCTCTCCGTAACCAACGTGAAAACCAGACCCAACAGACGCTCCGCCCATTGCCGGCCGATTGCTCTCACCGGTAAGTATCCAATACATGGATGCGCCAAGACTGTAAATGTCAGTCCTTTCGTCCACCTCACAGCCCTTCAGTTGTTCGGGGGCCATGTAATCGGGTGTCCCCTGCATCCGATGAGCGCCGTCCCATGGCTTTCGGCATTGACCGAAGTCGAGCAGCTTAATCCGTTTCTCCGGGGTTATTACGATGTGCTGTGGCTTGAGATCGCAATGAAGCCAACCGATACCGTGCAGGCCGTAGAGGATGCGGGCTGTCTGGTAATAGAAATTGGCGATATCCTTGATGGAATAATCCCGTTTCTCCCGGAGAGTCGGGCCTGGGACATACTCCATTATGAGGTCGTATCCCACAGTCAGGAAGCCATATTTCCGCACAGTTTTCAGTGCATAGCCTTCGGGCACATATTTCTTGACCGGTGTTTTTGACAAGCCAGTAAGGACTTCATGCTCCAGCTTCAGTTGATCGAAAAAACTGGCGTAATCAATTGGCTTGTTGTTCCGATGAGGCTTGTACTCACCTATATCGGCCAGCCGCTCGTGAATCGTCTCTTCGGTAACATGCTTGATCGCCACCTCTTTGCCGTCCCTGGAATCCGTGGCCCTGAATATCTTCGAACCGGCCCCCTTGCCAATGATTTCGTGGACCTCGTATCTCCCCAACTCAGGCTTATTGGCCTTGATTTTCGAGGACCTGGCCTTCTTTCTCGCGACAGTCTTTGTCCGTGCTACGCTAGCAGTCATCAACTTTTGAATCCCCCCTGCAAGAGCTTGTTCGAAAGGTTAGGTCTTGACTCCCCTGAAGTGAGGAGCGACGCCAACTTCCTGTTGACATCATAACCTGCCGCTCCTGCACGCAAATCCTAAACCATCAATTTAAGTTGCAGTTCAGATCCTACCTTTTCTCTTTGTCTGTAAAGCATTTACGGAAATCCATCAAAATGTGGTGGACATCGCTTAGCTCCAACAAGTGTGATTATGTGAAGAAAAATCCACACTTTGGCGATGCTTCCATTTCCTATCTGTATCTTTTTGGTAACCGAATGAGCACGTGCTGGTCTTGCCGCTTCCAGCAGATAACAAAGACCTGTTCAGAATGTAAACGAATTGTTTACATTGTTTTACGGAGCACTTACTTGCGCTTGACTACCCATCCAAGAGAGTCCTTAAGATAATGAACTCACCTTCCGACACCTCAGTTATCAAGAATATGAATTTGAAGCGAGCGTTCTCTGCCGTCGAGCTCATGGTTGTCATTGGCATCATTGTCATTATCGCCGCTGTTGCTATCCCGGCCTACATCAACATCAAGAACAACCAGAAAGAAAAGCAGGCCGCGAACGAGATAAAACTCATCGATGAGGCGATCCAGCGATTTCGTGACGATCTGGGAGACTACCCAAGCCAGAATATCCTCGAATCCAACTCATCGGGGCTGACAGACTCAGAGAAGTCTCTTAATCAGGGAAATGAGATTCTGGTCGCCTGCCTTTATTCAGTGCTGCCCGAAAAACTTTCGAAGAGTGCTTATCTGCAGATAGGATTGACCGGTGAAGGGGGGGCAAACCTGGAAGATTCCGATTCGGATGGTATGAAAGAGTTGGTCGATCCGTGGGGAAAGCCCTACCACTACTTCCCCAACACTGACTACGACACTTCCGTGTCTCACAGTTATGGTACACCCGGCCTGAATACAATAACCGCGTCGGCTAAGGCGAAGACCTCCGGTTCTTACTATCGGCTGACCAGCTATCAGATCTGGTCGATGGGCAAGAACACGAAAAACGACACAAACACATCCGCGGCCGGCAGCCAGGATGACGACGATATCGTCAACTGGAGCTATTGAAATGCAGTTATCAGGTATCAGAAATCAGAAATCACGTATCAGGTATCAGGTATCGTGTGAGAGGAGCCGAACTCCCATTCGCCCATTCTCCCCCTCTCTCCCCCCCTCAACCCGAGCCTTTACGCTTCTCGAACTTCTCGTTACCATTTCGATTGCCAGCATCATTCTGGGGCTCAGCGTTGGCAGTTATATGTTGATGGCGAAGACACTGTCTTATGGCGCGGCCACACAGATGGTTCAGGGACAACTCCTCGCCGCACGGAATGCAGCTATCAGCCGGCAGGCATCGAGCTTCATGACCATCGACGGGGCAAACAACACCATTCAGGTGTTCGGGCAGGAATTCGCTGGCGTCTGGCATTTTGATGACGAAGACGTGGGTGAACAGATATCCAACAGCATTACCGAAGGGGCATTGAGCCAGAAGGGCAACTTGAAGGACGGTTCCGACGGCCAGGCAACGCCCACTCTTGCCTCAGGCCGCTATGGCGCAGGGCTATCCTTCTCGGGTGGCAATGCCTCGCCGTCCGAGCAGCTCTACGTCGAATGTGGCGCGAGCCCGGCTTACATCCCGGTCTACAACACCGCGGAAGGCGTCTCACTCAGTGCATGGGTGTATCCGGAATCCAGCTCAAACGGCACGGAACATTCATCCGGCGAATTCCTGCCAGTCGTATCCAAAATTGGCGATTCCTCCACGAGCCTATCGCCATATACGCTGTTCCTTGAATACGACAATACCAAACAGAAATTCAAGGCGGGCGCCCTGATCACCGAAAGTGATGACACGGTCACGGAGGTCATGACGGACGACGCGATCGTCCGGCCCCAGACGTGGACGCACATTGCCATGATTTACTCTCGGGGCGGTTCAGGCATCCGGCTTTACATGAACGGAATTCTTCGGAAGGAAAACACCACCCCCGACGGCCTCCTCGAAATCAACACCCGACCATTGCGAATCGGTCAGACCGAAAGCGTCACCCGTGGCAGCGGATCTGTCGGTACTGCGTGGTTTTCAGGGATTATTGATGAGGTGAGTATCAATGTTTTTGAGACGTCTCCCGAACAGACGATACCCGAAAAGATTGGCATCGTGATCATCAACCCCGCCACCGGAGATGAGGTTCTCGGCCCATATAAGATCTATTTCGATTCCCGCGGCTACCTCGACAGACAGTTCCACACCAGCCTGCCGGAGCTCATCGTTCTTTCACCAACGCACGAATGGATTCCACCAGTACACACGCTCTACGCGGATGAGGACACTCTGAACACGTTTCGCAACACCGGGCTCGGCAGCGAAGAACAACGAAATCTGCTGGACGCCAGCGACCGGATAAGCCTGCTCAAGTTGTCCTGGGCGGGGACGGTGGAGTGACGCGGAAGACCAAAGACCAAAGACAACAGAATGCCGATCAAGACACTCCGCCATACCAGCATTCCAATGCCCCGACACTCTATTCACTTTTCAGGAGCAGACGGATGAACCAGCAACAACGGACTCCGGATACCGGACACCAGATTCCTGATTCACGAGACTCGCGTGCCTTCGCTATTTTAACGGTGGTACTCACACTGTTCGCGCTTGTCATCGTAGGTGCGCCGTTCCTGGTGACGATGCAGTTGCACAACAAGGCCAGCAAGAACCAGCTTTTCAAAGCGCGGGCAAAGTACTCTGCACTGGCCGCGGCCAATCATGCGGCAGCCTCACTCATCTACACCATCGATTCCGTTGAAGCGTCAGATTCCACTTCCTTCGGAACGCCCTCCATTGATGTTTCGAGCGAGTTCGAGGTCGATCTGAAAGATCTCAAGGATGAGAATGGTGACCCCGATGCCAACTACAACATTGATGCCAAGGGCATCATGGTCAGCGTCAGCGTTGAGGATGAACAGGGCAAGGTCAACCTCAACACGGCGCCGGAGCTCCTCCTCCAAAACATATTCACACAAGCTGAAATCGGCACGCCGGCCACGCTGGCGGACGCGGCTCTTTACTTCCGTGCCAATCGGCATCCGTTTCGTTCGCTTGGTGAGCTCCAGCTTTGCGCGGATGCGGATCTCCCTTCGGCGAGCCGGTATTCCATCTCGGTCGATGAGCTTGCACGACTCCAGGAATACTGCACCGTACACTCAGCGAAGAGCTCGGATGATACTTATGCCCGCCATCCTGTTAATGTGAATACTGCGCCGCGGGACGTGCTTATCTCCGTCTTCAAGGGGCTCACCTATCGTAATCTCGATAACCCTGAGACCGTCTCGACCAGCAACACAGGCGGCGGAGACATCGTTGGCGATGGTGTCCTTTCCGAGATCAGTTTTCCGTCCGGATTCACGGGCGAGAACTGGACTCTCACCTGCACATCTGTCATCGGCACCGATCCCCGGCAGTTCACCTTCAGTGTCTCAAACGGTTCGAGCACTTTTGGGGAATACACCTTCACGAGCAACGCGAGCGAAGCCTACGAATCCTCTGGCGGCGAGATCTCATTTCGAATTTCGAACGGCGGAACGGACTTCGCCGCCAACGACCGGTTCGTCATCAACGTCAATGAAAAAAACTCCGGCGTCAGCCAGGATGCCGCCGCAGGGCTTGCCGATCGTATCCGTGTTGAGACCACCCTCGCCCAGGATCTCGCGATCAGCGCCACAGAAGTCAGCCTCACCGACTCAGACAGCTTTCCGGCGAAGGGCTGGATCAGTGTCGGTGGCGATCTCATCGAATACATAGACAACGATCCCGCAAGCGACACCCTGACGATAAACAGCGATTCCGATTTTGAGAACGCCGATGTAAACACTGCTGCCACTACCGGCGCCAAGGTCGAGCTCGTCCTCACCGACTGGTCGGATCTTAACAACGTGATGGACGAGGCCGTGACTGCCAACGAGCTCACCGCGGATGACAAGGAGGCCATCTACCGCAGCGCGGTCAACCCGCTCGGAGATTTCGTCGCAAAATCGACGACCGGCATCATCTTCCGTTCCGGCGATGTCTACACCATCGAGGCCGCCGGCATTATCAACAGTGATACCGGCCAGGAGCTTTCCAAGTTCGTCACCCGTCGCATCATGCAGCCGAGCCAGTCCGCCGAGAACACCTGGCTCATCGATTCCCAGAAAGATTTTCGGGAGCTGCTCCAGCAGAACCCGCAGGCCGAGCTGGTCACCCACACCAATCTGACATCCATGCGCGACCAGATTAGCGTCGGGCAAAACATCGAAGGCGTCTCGGTAGCCGTCGCTCCCAACACTGGCGTTACTACCCTCAGCCTTGCCGACGTC
>Ga0187827_10003409_pt1 | contig 20556 bp, 26 predicted proteins | sample ETNtaG_39_FD_167969 | JGI IMG/M metagenome (GOLD analysis project Ga0187827, IMG submission 167969) | Marine microbial and viral communities from oxygen minimum zone, Eastern Pacific Ocean - ETNP2014_SV_150_PacBio MetaG (Illumina Assembly) | ecosystem: Environmental > Aquatic > Marine > Hypoxic... | reverse complement strand
CAAAAGAAGCTTTCAAAAAATATCAATGGCCAGTCATTGATGTTACCAGAAAATCAATTGAGGAGACTGCTGCTTCAGTTATAAAAATCTATGAAATAAAAAATCAAAATGTATAAGATAATACTTGCATCTAATAGTAAAGTAAGAAAAAAAATTTTAGATGAAAGTGAAATTGAGTGTAAAGTTTTTCCATCTAATGTAGATGAAGAATCAGCAAAAAAAAGCTTGATAAAAGAAAATGCAAGCCCAGAAATGATTTCAAAAAATTTAGCAGAATTAAAGGCAAATAAAATAAGCTTGAAATTCAGTGGTGAAATTGTACTTGGAGTAGATAGTGTAATAGATATAAATGGAGAATTAATATCAAAACCAAAAGACAGAGATGAAGCATTAAAAATATTAAAAAAACTTAATGCAAAAACTCATCATTTAATAAGTTCTGCTTGCATTTCAAAAAATGGTTCTATGATTTGGAACTATACTGATAAAGCATCCTTAAAAATGAAAAATATGACCGATCAACAGCTAAAAGATTATCTTTTTAATATTAAAGATGAAGCACTATATTCATACAATGTTTATCAAATAGAAGGAGGGGGTAGACATTTATTCTCGAAAATTGATGGAGATGAAGATACAATTATGGGCTTACCAATTAAGAAAATCAAAGCCTATTTGAAGGATTTAGAATGAAAAAATATTTAGTTATTGGAAATCCAATAGAGCATTCCCTTTCACCCAAACTTCACAACCACTGGATTAAAAAAAATAACATCGATGCTGTTTATGATAAAAAACAAGTTAGCGAAAAAGATATTAAATCTTTAATTGGCGATATAAAAAATGAAAAAATTAAAGGAATAAATGTGACTGTTCCTTTTAAAAAAGCTACGATACCTTTCTTGGATGAATTAAGCCCAGAAGCAAATGAATCACAGTCTGTTAACACAATTTATTATCAAGGAGGAAGAACAATTGGCCATAATACCGACATATCGGGTTTTGAACTTGGAATAAAATATTCTAAATATGATGTCAAAAATAAAACAGTTTTTATATTAGGCGCTGGTGGAGTTGTTTCTTCAATAATAATAGCCTTAAAAAAAATGGGAGTTGCTAAAATAATTATAAGCAACAGAACAAAAATTAAAGCAGAAGATTTAAAAAAAAGTTTCAATGAATTAGAAATTATTAATTGGGGGGAAACACCTAATTTTGATATGATTATTAATGCAACGAGCATTGGTTTAAAAAATGATGACGGAATTAAATTAGATTATGATGGTGTAGGGCATAATAAATTTTTCTATGATCTTATCTATAATCCAAAAGAAACAATTTTTTTAAAGAGAGCCAAATTATTTGGCAATAGAGCTGAAAATGGAAAAATGATGTTTATATATCAGGCTCATCAAGCGTTCACTATTTGGCATAAATTGATGCCAAATATAGATGAAGAAACTATAAATTTGTTAGATTAATGATAAAAATTGCAATTTTAGGAGATATTGGATCGGGAAAAAGTTTTATTGCTAAACAATTTGGATACCCAGTTTTCAATGCAGACAATGAAGTTTGGAAAATTTATAGTAAGGATAAAAAATGTTATAAAAAATTAAAAAAAGCTATTCCCAAACATATATTATCATTTCCAATAAATAAAAAAGAAATTACCAAATCAATATTATCCAATCAAAAGAATCTAAAAAAAGTTATTAAAATTGTACATCCAATAGTTCGGATGAAAATGAATAAATTTATTAATAAAAATAAAAAAAAAAAATTAATTGTTTTTGATGTACCCTTGCTTTTGGAAAACAAAATTGAAAAAAAAGCTAATATTTTAATTTTTATCGAAGCTAAAAAGAAAGAAATTATTAAAAATCTAAAAAGAAGAAAAAACTATAATTTAAAAATAATCAAAATATTAAAAAAATTTCAACTACCGCTAAAATATAAGAAAAAAAAATCAAATTTTGTTATTAAAAATAACTTTAAAATGCAACCTGTCAAAAAAAATGTTAAATTATTAAAAAAAAAATTATTAACTAAATGAAAGAAGTTGTTTTAGATACAGAAACTACAGGCATATCTGTAAAAGATGGGCATAGAATTGTTGAGATAGGGTGTATTGAGCTTGATAATTTAGTTCCAACCTCAAATAAATTTCACTGTTATATAAATCCAGAAAGAAGAGTTTCTGAAAAAGCTTTAGAAGTTCATGGATACACAGATCAGTTCTTGGCCGACAAAAAAAAATTTTTTGAAATTGCAGATGAATTTCTATTATTTATAAAAGATAAAAAGCTTATTATTCATAATGCTGAATTTGATATAGGTCATTTAAATAATGAACTTCAAATTGCAAATAAGAAGAAAATTGACAGAAACAATGTCGTAGACACTCTTGAATTGGCTAGAGATAAATTTCCAGGTTCCCAAATTAGCCTAGATGCATTATGTAAAAGATATAGAATTGACAACTCAAAAAGAGATAAACACACAGCGTTAATTGATTGTGAATTATTAACAAAAGTATATATAAATTTAATTGATCAAAGGGAGCCGTCCTTAAATTTTATTTCTGAAAATCAAAACTCTAGCAATAAAAATTTAAAGAATACAAATTTCTATTCAAAAAAAATTATTAAACCAACAGCTGAAGAGCTTAAATTACATAAAAAATATTTAAAAAACTATTTGAAAAAAAATTTTTTTTAATTAGATCTGTGATTATAAAGTTTTTCAAAGTCAATTTTTTTTTCAATTCTTACCCCTGGGTATCCAGAGTCTTTTAATAAATTAATAAATACTTTTTCCAAATTATTATAAATTTTATTTTGTACATCACATAAAATAATTTTTTCAATTTCTTTCTTTTCTTTAATTTTTTCGTCAATCTGAATAATAGTTGCGTAAATAATTTCAAAAAAAGATTTTTTGCTTGTCTGACTATTATCCAAATAGCTTAGTTTTGTATTAATTTCAATGAATCTATTTTTTAAAGGTTTAGAAGAAATTTCAATATTTAAATTATAATTTTTTAAATATTCTTTAACATGTAAATAGGTTTCTAAATCTTTAGTTTCACTTGATAAATCTTTTACAAATTCCGCAAAAATTTTAAATTTTTCTGTCATTTTATTTACTTTGGATCATCTATATCTTCGTATTCTCCTTCAATAAAGTTTTTTTTGTTTTTATAATTTTTTTTTGGAATTTTTTTTAAAAAAATTTTACGCGTCCACGGAAAAATTATTAATAACCCCAAAATATCAGTTAAAAAACCTGGGAGTATCATCAACAAAGCCGCAAAAGCCAAAGCAGCACCAGAAATTATTTCGTTTATTGGCACTTCATCTTTGACAAGCTGTTTAACAGCTGACCTTAGCGTGTTTAATCCTTCATATCTTGCGTAATATAATCCAACGATTGCCGTAATTAATATAAGAGAAATTGTATTAAAAGGTCCAATTTGGGAGCCAATTTTAATAAAGAGGTATATTTCAATAAATGGTATTATAAAAATTAACAATATAATCATGCTCATCTGTGTTTAATCTAATTTGCCAGTTGAAATTATACAACATAGTAAATATATTTTATTTATGAATTATAGTTTTGAATATATTGATATAATACTTTTGGCAATGATTGCTGGCTTTATTTTTCTTAGATTAAGAGGAATTTTAGGAAAAAAAACTGGTCATGAAGAAAAATTAGGCGCTAGTTTTGTTCATGATTTTTCAGACAAAAATCAAGAATTCAAGAAAATTGACGAAGATAATTTTGACGAAAAAGCCAAAACTGAGTTTTTAAAAGGTGCTAAAATTGCCTATGAATCTATCGTTACAAGTTTTGCAGTAGGAAACCTTAAAAATATACAATCTTTATTAGATAAAAGAGTTTTTGCTAATTTCAGTGATGCAATTAAAGAAAGAAAAGTCAAAGGTTTAATTTCAGAGACAACATTTATTGGAATAAGTTCAGCAAATATAAAAAATTTTAATCAAAAAAATAATATTTTTGAGGTAACGGTTGATTTTGTAACTGAAATAATTTCTTGCGTTAAAGACAAAGATAAAAAGTTAGTTTCAGGAGACCCAGAAAAAGTTAAAAAGGTTTATGATACTTGGAGGTTTTCTAGAGATATTAAATCTTTAAGCCCAAATTGGTTGTTAATTGATACCCAAGCATAATTGATAAAAAAAATTTCAGAAAAAGATAAAAAAGATTGGCAAAAATTTTTAGATAGTAAAGAAAAATTAGAAAACAAAGATAAATCATATTCTAAAAAAATTGACGTTTTTACAAAAAAAACAATTGATCTTCATGGATATACACTTGATGAGGCAAATAAAAAAATTTATGAGTTTATTGAAAACAGTTACTTAATCGGAATTCACAAAATTAATATTATTACTGGCAAAGGTTTGAGATCAAAAAATTTAGATGATCCCCATCAATCTAAAAATTTAAGTATTTTAAAATATTCTGTACCTAATTTTATAAAAAATAATTCTGATCTTATGAATAAAATTTTAGAAATAGATTTTGATGCGGTTAACAATTCATCAAAGGGAAATTTTTACATAATTCTTAAAACAAAAAAAAATGAAATTAAGTAAAAAAAAGATTAAAGCCAGAATTAGAAAAGGAAAAAAAGACATTAAAAATAAGGTAAAAAATATTAGAAAAAAAATTAGGGTTAGGGCCAGGGTTAGAAAAGGAAAAAAAGATATAAAAAAAAATGTTAAAAGCTTTTTTGATTGGATAAGAGGAGCAGAAATAATTGAGCTTAAGGAGTGCGAAGTAGAAAAAGACCCAGTAAGACCAGAGCTTAATAATGAATTTAGAACAAGTTATGGAAGAAAAATTTATGGAGTTAAATATAAAAATCAAATACATGCAGTAATGTGTTTTGCTTTCACAAATGAAATTCCTAAATCAGTCAAAGAATTGGATTTATTTAGTAAAGATGCTTTTTTACAAAGTGCTACCAGAGACCAAAATATCGGCAAGATAGCAATAGCTTATACTGTCTGGTCAACAAAAAAAGGTGGTGGAAAACTAATAGTAAAAGAAATTTATAAATTAATGAAGAAATCAAACCATCTCAATAGATTGGTTACTCTCTCTCCTTTAACTGAAATGGCGCGCAAATTTCACTTAAACAACGGTGCAGTTGAGGTTCAAGTTAATGAAGAAACTCAAAACTTTGAATACAAGATTATAAAATAAATTTTGATAAATCGGTATCTTTTACTATATCACCTAGATTATTTTTAACATAGTTAGCATCAATCATTATTTTTTCACCACCTCTGTCTGTTGCGGTAAAACTAATTTCATCTAGAACTCTTTCGATTATTGTGTGCAATCTTCTTGCTCCAATATTTTCAACTTTTGAATTTACCTCGTAGGCTAAGTTTGCAATCATATCAATACCATCTTCTGAAAATTCTAAATCAACATTTTCAGTTTTCAATAAAGCCTTGTATTGTTTTATTAAACTATTATCAGGCTCTTTAAGTATTCTTTTAAAATCTTCACTATTTAAAGCATCTAGTTCAACTCTAATTGGCAATCTACCCTGTAGTTCTGGAAGTAAATCAGATGGTTTTGCTAACTGAAAAGCACCCGATGCAATGAATAAAATATGGTCTGTTTTAATGGTTCCATATTTAGTACTAACAGTCGTACCTTCTATAAGTGGAAGCAAGTCTCTTTGAACTCCTTCTCGTGATACATCGCCACCAACACGATCAGTTCTAGCTGAAATTTTGTCAATTTCATCTAAAAATACTATTCCATTATTTTCTGTTGAATCCTTTGCCGTTTTTATAATTTTGTCTTGTTCAATTAGTTTATCAGATTCTTCATTAATTAAAATTTCATGAGATTCTTTTACTAACATCTTTTTCTTTTTAGCTTTTCCTCCCATTGATTTTCCTAACATTTCTGAAATATTAATCATTCCAACATTAGCACCAGGCATTCCAGGAATTTCAAACTGAGGCATTTGTCCTGTTTCGCTAATATCTATTTCAATCTCATTATTGTCTAAATCTCCATTTCTTAATCTTTTTCTAAAACTTTCTCTTGTAGCAACAGTAGCCTTGTTTCCAACCAGAGCATCTAAAACTCTTTCTTCAGCTAATTTTTGAGCCTTTGCATGTACTTCTTTTCTTTTTTTTACTTTTTCCATAGCAATAGCTATTTCTAAAAGATCTCTAATTATCTGTTCAACATCTCTTCCAACATAACCAACCTCGGTAAATCTAGTTGCTTCAACCTTAACAAAAGGAGCTTCAGCTAATTTTGAGAGCCTTCTAGATATTTCTGTTTTTCCAACTCCAGTTGGTCCCATCATCAAAATATTTTTTGGCAAAACTTCATCTTTCATTTCGCCTGTTAAAGCTTGTCTTCTCCATCTATTTCTGAGAGCAATTGCCACCGCTCTTTTTGCATTTTTTTGTCCTACTACAAATCTGTCTAACTCAGAAACAATTTCTCTTGGTGACAGTGAGTTTAAAATTTCTTTTTTGTCTAATTTTTCTTTAGGAACCAAAGGTGTTACGTTTGAATTTTCCATTATATTTTTTCAATTTTTATATTGTCATTAGTAAATACACAAATTTCGGAAGCAACCTTAATTGCTTTTTTTGCAACTTCTTCTGCCGAAAGGTCAGTATCCATTAAAACTTTTGCTGAAGCTAATGCATAGTTTCCTCCAGAACCAATTCCTATTACATCTCCTTCAGGCTCAAGAACATCTCCAGTACCCGAAATTATAAAACTTTTTTCTTTATCTCCGACAGCCATTAACGCTTCCAATCTTCTTAGATATTTATCAGTTCTCCAATCTTTCGCTAATTCAACTGCGGCTCTAGCGAGATTTCCTGCGTGTTTTTCTAATTTAGATTCTAGTCTTTCAAATAAAGTTAAAGCATCTGCCGTAGAACCAGCAAAACCTGCAATTACATTTCTTTTTTCAATTTTTCTTACTTTGTTGGCTGTACTTTTGATAATAGTATTTCCCATACTAACCTGACCGTCGCTAGCAACCACCACTTCTTTATTTTTTCTTACTAATACTATTGTTGTCATACCTTATAAATGGATACTAAATTCAATAGTTCAAGACCAGGTCTAGTATTATTGCCATAATTGGATAATAGATATATACCTTTTTTAAATTATGAAGCGGAAAGCAAAAATTACTCGAAAAACTAAAGAAACTAAAATCGATGTTGAAATAAATATTGATGGAAAAGGAAAATATAATATTAAAACAGGAATTGGTTTTCTAGATCATATGTTAGAACAACTTTCTAAACATTCTTCTATTGACATTAATTTAAAAGCCAAAGGGGATACTCATATAGATCTTCACCACACCACAGAGGACACGGGTATTGCCATTGGGGAATGTTTAAAAAAAGCTTCAAACAAATTTATAGGAATAAAACGTTATGCTCATGCAATGATACCTATGGATGAAACATTAACTAGAGTTGCATTAGATATATCTAACAGGCCTTATTTAATTTGGAAAGTAGATCTGAAAGTAGAAAAACTTGGAGAAATGGATACAGAGTTATTCAAAGAGTGGTTCCAGGCTTTTTCTCAATCCGCAGGAATAACTCTGCATGTTGAAAATTTGTATGGAGACAATAGTCACCATAAAGTTGAATCATGTTTTAAAGGATTGGCTAGATCCTTAAGGGCAGCTTTAGAAATAGATCCAAAAAACAAAAAAGTAATACCTTCTACCAAAGGTTCATTATAAAAAAATTAATGAATATCACGATTGTCGACTATAATTCGGGCAATATAAGCTCCGTAGTTAATTCATTCAAAGAAGTTGCTCAGAACAAAGTAAATATTGAAGTCACTTCTGATTTAAAAAAAATTAAATTAAGCGATAAAGTTGTTTTACCAGGACAGGGATCTTTTAAAAGTTGTGTAGATTCTCTAAATAATATTAGCGGCTTAGTAGAAAGTTTAGACGAATTTGCAATAGACAAAAAAAAACCTCTTCTTGGAATTTGTGTAGGTTTGCAGATGTTTGCAGACATCGGTTATGAAGAAACGGAGACCAAAGGATTGGGATGGATATCAGGCAAAGTATTTAAAATTGATAATCAAAATGGAAAATACAAGCTTCCTCACATTGGTTGGAACCAAATTAACATTATTAAAGAAAGTAAAATTTTTAAAAATATTGAAAATAGCTCACATATGTATTTTGTACACAGTTATGAATTTATTCCAGAAGATAAAAATGTAATTTCTGCAACAACAGATTATTCAACAAATATTGTTTGTTCTGTAGAAAAAGAAAATTTATTTGGAACACAATTTCACCCTGAAAAGAGTGATAAAATTGGGCTTAAAATAATTGACAACTTTATAAATTTATAAAATGAAAATATTTCCAGCTATAGATATTAAAGACAAAAAGTGCGTAAGGTTAGTTAAAGGAGATTTTGATAATAAAACCGAATACGAAATGTCTCCAGTTGATCAAGCTGGCAAATACAAAGATCATGGTTTTAAAAATTTACACATAGTTGATTTAGATGGAGCTTTAACTGGAGAGACCGTAAATTTGGATATAATTCAGGAAATTGTTAGTAAATTTGACCTTAATATTGAGATAGGTGGTGGAGTTAGAAACTTTGAAAGTATTCAAAAATACAATGATGCTGGTGTTGAAAAAGTAATTTTAGGGAGTGCTGCAATAAAAGATAAAAATTTTTTAAAAAAAGCTTGTGTAAAATTTCCAAATAAAATTGCCTTAGGCTTAGATGCAAAAGATGGTTATCTTTCTGTATCTGGATGGAAGAAAAATTCAAATCAATTGACTTTAGATTTTTTAAAAGGGGTAAATGATTATGGTGTTAGTAGATTGATTTACACAGATATTAATAAAGACGGCACTAAATCTAGCCCAAACTTTGAAGAAACAGAAAAAGTTGCTGAAATATCTAATTGCCCAGTGATAATTTCAGGAGGAGTTTCTTCAATTAAAGATATTAAGACAGCTAAGGAATTAAATAATAAAAATATTGAAGGTATAATAGTTGGAAAAGCTATATACGACGGAGATATAAAATTAGATGAATTGGTGAAAGAAGATGCTTAAAAATAGAATAATTCCTTGTTTAGATGTAAAAAATGGCCGTGTTGTTAAAGGTATAAATTTTGTAGACCTTAAAGACGCAGGAGACCCAGTTGAACAAGCTAAAATTTATAGCGATAGTGGTGCTGATGAGATCTGTTTTTTAGACATTACTGCTTCGAATGAAAATAGAGATACGATTTATGATGTAGTGAAAGACACTTCTAAAAAATGTTTTGTGCCCCTAACAGTTGGAGGCGGAGTTAGAAGTGTTGAAGATATTAACAAATTATTAAACTGTGGGGCTGACAAAGTTTCTATTAATACAGCAGCCGTACAAAATGCAGAAATAGTTATTGAAAGTTCAAAAAAATTTGGATCACAGTGTATTGTTGTTGCAATAGATGCAAAAAAAAATGGAAATATATGGGAAGTATTTACTCATGGAGGAAGAAATAATACAGGCATTAATGCAATTGAGTTTGCAAGAAAAATGGAAAAATGTGGAGCAGGCGAATTATTAATTACTTCTATGGATAGGGACGGAACACAAACAGGATATGATATCGATCTGATGTCTAAAATATCTTCTGAAGGAAATATTCCAGTGATAGCCTCAGGAGGTGTTGGCAATTTAGATCATTTAGTAGATGGTATTAAATTAGGAAAAGCAAGCGCTGTATTAGCAGCGTCCATATTCCACTATGGCAAATATTCCGTTAAGGAAGCCAAGGAATATTTGGACTCAAAAGGAATACCTGTTAGAATTTAATATGCTTAATACACTAGAAACTTTATTTAATCTTGCAAGGGAAAGAAAGAAAACTCCTGTAGAAGGATCATATACTAATAAATTACTTAGCGATAAACCTTTAAGTAAAGAAAAATTATTAGAAGAAATTAATGAATTAATAGAAGCAGTAGAAAATGATTCAAATAAAATTCACGAAGCTGCTGATGTTTTTTATCATTTAATAATGTATCTTGAATCAAATGAAATTAAAATCGAAGATGTAATGGAAGAATTAGATAAGAGGAAAAAATGAGTTATAATGATAATAATATTTTTGCAAAGATATTAAGAGGAGAAATTTCTTGTAATAAAATTTATGAAGATGATTTTGTTTTGTCTTTTCATGATATTAATCCACAAAAAAAAATTCATGCACTAGTTATCCCAAAAGGAAAATATGTTGATCTTGATGATTTTAGCCAAAATGCTTCCCCTGAAGAGATGGTAGGATTATTAAAAGGGATAAATGCTGTTGCTAAAAAACTTGGAATTTCAGTTGATAGTGGAAAAGGATACAGAGCTTTAACAAATATAAGTGAATATGGAGGACAAGAGGTTCCACATTTACATTTTCATTTATTTGGTGGTGAAAAAGTTGGAAAAATGGTTGAGTGAAAAATCAAATAAAAAGAAACTATCTTGAAATTAAATCGTTAAATGAACTGGTGATTGAAAAAAAACCATCTGATATTTTAAATATAACAAAAATTGATCCAAATGATTTTCAACTAAATAAATTTTTTTATAAACAAATTGGAAAAAATCATAAATGGGTAGATAGATTGATATGGAGTGATAAGGTTTGGAGTGATTATTCAAGTGTCAATGGCGTTAAAACCTATGTTTTAAAAGAAAAAGACGAGCTTGTAGGATATTTTGAACAAATTTTTTCTAAAGAAAATTTAGATTGTGAAATTGCCTATTTTGGAATTTTAGAAGAATATATCGGAAAGAAATTGGGCGGATATTTATTATCTGAGGCAATCAAAAAATCTTTTGAAATTGGATCAAAAAGAGTTTGGGCACACACATGTTCTTTAGATCACAAGCATGCTTTAAATAATTATATCTCAAGAGGAATGAAAGTTTTTCAAACTGAAATTATTAACTTGTAGCTAGTGCTGTTTAGGTAGCTTAAATAAATTATCATCAATTTTTGAATTTTTTATTACATTATAGATGAATGTTATGACTAGATTTTGATAAATATCTTCAGTTTGCCAACCAATTAAATTGTAAGAGTTCCTATCAAAAAAAATATTAATTTTATTTCCACTTTTTTCCATTGAAAAAAGATAATATTTATCGTCAACAAGCTCGGCGTTTAATTTTTCAATTTTACTTAATAATAACTCTTTATCTAAAATAAATTCCAGAAGTGTTTGTTTTAGTGGATATAGAAAATATTCTTTTCCAACTATATTTTTAATTACAAGTGACTTTCCATTTGAAACAATTATTTTTTTTTTAAAATTATTATAAGAACAATATAATTTTTTTGGATACTTAATTATACAATTTCCATTGTCGCTCTTATCATTTATATTTTGTTTAAAATCAAAAGAGATATTGTTAATACTTTTAAAATTATTTATTATTTTGATTTTTATTGTTCCATAAGAATAGTTAAAAATATTTAAAAAAAAAAAGATTAAAATTATTATTTTTTTCACTTTAATAATTCTCTTTTTCCAACGTGGTTTGCTTTACTTACTTCACCATTTGTTTCCATCATATCTATTATTCTTGCTGCTCGGTTATATCCTATTTGTAATTTTCTTTGCAAAAAAGAAGTTGAAGCTTTACCTTCCGATTTAATTAACTCCAATGCTCTATCGTATAATTCATCTTGATTTTCACTGCCTGTTAAATTTTCACTAACTTCCCTTTCATCTGCAAATTTTAAAATTTCATCCACATAATCTGGCTCAGCTTGGGATCGTAAATAGTTATTTATTTTTTCAATTTCATTTTCAGATACAAAAGGAGCATGTATTCTAACTATTTTATTTCCAGAAGACATATAAAGCATATCTCCTTTTCCAAGCAATTGTTCAGCACCTTGCTCTCCTAATATTGTTCTACTATCTATTTTCGATGTAACTTGAAAAGATATTCTAGTCGGAAAATTTGCTTTTATTGTACCTGTAATTACATCTACACTTGGTCTTTGAGTGGCCATTATTATATGAATTCCAGCAGCTCTAGCCATTTGAGATAATTTTTGTATATATCCTTCAATCTCTTTTCCAGCCACAAGCATAAGATCAGACATTTCATCTACTATTACAACTATGTAAGGCATGGGAAGTTTATGTTTTGAGTTGTATCCGTCTATATTTCTTACACCAACTCTAGTCATTAATCTGTATCGACTTTCCATTTCTTTAACAACCCACCCCAAAACAGAAGCAGCTCTTTTTGCTTCTGTAATTACTGGACACAAAAGATGTGGTATTCCTTCATAGGTAGACAATTCTAACATTTTCGGATCTATAAGAATGAACTTACATTTATCGGGTCCAAGTTTGTATAGTAATGATAAAATGATTGTATTTATACAAACTGATTTTCCTGAACCGGTGGTACCTGCAATTAAAAGGTGTGGCATAGAATAAAGATCTCCAACTACTGGGATGCCCGAAATGCTTTTTCCTAATGCTATAGGAAGCTTGATATCTTTTTTAGTAAAATTTGAGCCAGAAATGATTTCACTTAAATAAACATTTTCTCTTGATGAATTTGGAAGTTCAATACCAATTGTATTGCTGCCAGGAATTGTTGCCATTCTAGCAGACTCCGAGCTTGTATTTCTTGCTATATCTTCAGATAAGTTAATAATTTTTGAAACTTTTACTCCCGCGGCAGGCTCAAACTCATTCAAAGTAACCACAGGACCTTGACTAACTTTTTTTATTTTTCCCTCTACTCCGAAATCTAAAAGTATTTTTTCTAAAGTATTTTCATCAATTTTATCTCCATTTAAACTTTTTTCACGTTCTGATTTTGTTGGTTTTTTTAAATAATCAATAGAAGGTAATTTAAATTTATTTTTACTAATATCTTCGGTATTTTTTGTGTTAAATGGCAAATCTTCTTGTGTTGGTTTATTAACATTCTCAATTATTGTTTCATTTTCATTTTGAATATTATTAATTGTTGTTGGATTTTCGTTTTTAATTTTTTTTAAAAAAAATTTAAAAATGTTTAGAAAATATTTAATACTAAAATTAACACTAATTAAAAAAAAAATTATAACTAAAATCAAAATAAAATAATAGGAAATATCTTTGTTTAAATTTATTAAATTTGATAAAAAAGTATTTTGAAAAAAATTTCCAACAAAACCACCATTTCCGTTTATGTAAAGAGAAAATGAATTTTGATAAAATATTGAAAAAAATAAAGATCCAAAAATAGTGTATATAATTGAATAAAAAAAATTTTCTATTATTATTAAAGATTTTTTATTTATAATTAAATTAACTCCTGTAAAAAATATGGTCAAAGAAATTAAAAAGGCTATCAAACCTATTGATTGAAAAAAAAGATCAGAAATATAGCTGCCCTTGAAACCTAAAATGTTTTTTATTTCAGTATTTTCTGTAAATATGAAATTGGGATCTTCAGGAGAATAGCTTACTAGAGATAAAAAGAACAAGACAGCGATACAAACAAGAAAAATACCAATAATTTCAGCTACTCTTTTTATAGTAAAATCAAAGGTTTTATTGCTCAAATCTTTTATATTCATTTTATAAAGAATCTAGTTTGTAATTTTGTATCATTTAATATTTATTACTAGAGCTTCTTTATCAACTATACCACAAGAAATTTTCCATTTATTTTGAATTTTCCAATCATCAGAATATGCGGGATTAAACAACAACGACCTCAGAACCATGATCGCTATCACTTTCTTCATGCTTCATGATATCAAAGAATTAACGTTGAGTCTTTGCAAGTATAAAGGTTGATTCTTCTGACTTAATATTCTTGTCACACACTCGTCACAGTGAATCATCAAAAATGAACTTTTTATTATTGCTTGATTTAAAAAAAACCTCTATCTATAATTACTTTTAAACAAGCGGGCATAGCTCAGTGGTAGAGCGTCTCGTTGCCAACGAGAAGGTCGTGGGTTCAAGTCCCATTGCCCGCTCCAATTATGACTGACCTTTTTAATAAAAAATGTGTTCCTTGTGAAAATGGAGAATCTTCTTTAGATTTAACAGAAATCCATAAGTACCAAAAAAAAATTGATGGCTGGAATGTAAAGCCAAATGAAAAAAAAATTTATCATTTAGAAAAAAGTTTTAAATTCAAAAATTTTTTAGATAGCCAAAACTTTGTTAATAAAATTGGCGAAATAGCTGAAAAAGAAGGACACCATCCAGATATTTTTTTTGGATGGGGGTATGCTAAAATAATAATTATTACGCACGCAATAGAAGGCTTATCAGAGAATGATTTTATTTTAGCTGCAAAAATTGATCAAATTATTAATGTCTAAAATGCCTTGTTTTTGAAAAAACTAATATTGTATTTGTTTTATCTGCAAACTTAATAATATCTTTGTCTTTAATTGATCCAGATGGTTGAACAACTGCAGAAACACCTGCTTGAATTAATTTTTCAATTCCATCAACAAATGGAAAAAATGCGTCAGAAGCTGCTATGATTTCATCTTTAGATTTTTCCTTATAAAATTTTTTCATTTTATTTATTGCAATCTCACAACTATCCAATCTACTAGGCTGGCCTGAACCTATGCCAATAGTTGATTCATTATTTGATATTACAATTCCATTTGACTTAACAAATCTGCAAATATTAAATGTGAAAATTAAATTTTTTAATGTCTTAATGCTTGGTTTTTTTTTAGAAACAATTTTAAAATTTGATTTTGAAAAAGAAAAAATATCAGGAGATTGTATTAAAAAAGTATTAAATAATGAGGATATATTGTTTAACTTATAATAGCTTATTTTGTTTGAATCTATAATTCTTAAATTCTTCTTATTTTTTAATATTTTTAAAGCATCACCATCGATTCCATTACAAATAACAACTTCTAAAAATATTTTTTTTAATTCTATTGCTAATTTTTTTTTAATTTTAAAATTACAAGAAACTATCCCGCCGAATGCACTTATTGGGTCACAGGCTAATGCTAATTTATAACTCTTAAGATTATTTTTGTTTATTGAAACACCGCAAGGATTTGCATGTTTTACTATAACTGTTCCAGTATTTTTAGGTAAGGATTTTGAAATTAATAAAGCAGAAAAAATATCGTTATAATTATTATAACTTAATTTTTTTCCATTAAGTTGTTTGATATTTAATTCATTATTTATTGAGTAAATTGCTGCTTCTTGATGGGGATTTTCACCGTATCTTAATTTTTCAATTAAATTACCAAAAAATATTTTTTTCATAGGAAAAAAATTTTTTGATTTAGAACTAAAGTAGTTTGAAATTATTGCATCATAGAAAGCTGTTTCAGTAAATGCTAACTCAGACATTTTTTGTCTGAAATTTAAAGTTGTTCCACCTTTGTTTGAAGCTAATTCATTAGACAATTCCTGGTATTGATTATAATTTGTTATTACAGTTACATCATTATAATTTTTTGCTGCTGCGCGCACCATAGTGGGTCCACCAACATCAATGTTTTCAATTATTTTTTTATGTTTATCTAAATTTTTTAAAACTTTTTCAAAAGGATAAAAGTTAACAATTACTAAATCTATTTCTTCAAAGTTATTTTTTTTTAAATCTCGATTATGTGATTTATTATTTCTTATACTTAAAATTCCAGCATGGATTTTTGGGTGCAAAGTTTTAACTCTACCATCCAAGATTTCATTTGAACCAGTATATTTAGATACTTCTAAACATTTAAAACCTAATTTTTTTATTTCTTTATAGGTACCTCCTGAACTAATAATTTGAATTTTATGTTTTGTTAATATTTTTAAAAGAAAATTTAAATTTTTTTTATCTGATATTGATATAAGTGCTTTTTTAATTTTTTTCATTATATTCTGATTATTTCCCATGTAATTTCTTGATCTTCATTTTGAGTTATACCTGAAATGAAAACATTTTGATTTTCAACAAAAGAGTTTTTTTTACCGAAATATAAACCAGTTTCAATATCAATCTTATATCCTTTACATGAAAATTTCCATCCAGAATTTTTTAATTCAATAAGAATAGATTTTTCATCTTGCGTTTTTGTCACATTTATTCCAGGTTCAAAATGAAAACGAATTTCAAAAGTTGAACTTTTAAATTTTTTCTTTTTTATTAATTTATCTGTGCCTAAAAATTTATATTTATCTGAAAAAAACTCAATTTTTCTTTCATGTACTACGCCATATTTTTTTAAATAACCATCATGAGATCCCATGATGCTCCAATATTTTTTTTCTGAAATTATAGATTTTTTAATTACTTTAAGATCGTGACCAATTTTTAAATTACCCTTGATATCTTTTTTGAATTTACAAGAAGATCTATTATCTAAAACAAGAGTTGAATGTGTTGCTGTAGATTTAGAAATTGCATTCAGTTGATGCTTATAATTTTGGAAATAACCACAATTAGAAATTAATTTATTATTATTAAAAAAAACTTCAAAAGACAGAGCTCCTGATTGATAATCATTGCTATATTTTTTTTCTGGAGACGAACCTAGATCAACTGAAAGGATAATATTTTTATTTTTTAAGATAGCATAACCACCATATTCATTGTTTTCATTATTAAATTTATAGTCATGAAATTTTAAATATTTGTCAAAATTATAATTATCGTTTATATAATTTCCATTAAACAAAAGATTTTGATTAATATTTTGCCATATAAAATTATAACTTTGTCCTAAGCAAAATATTGTTTCATCTAGATAATCCGGAATTTCATTTTGTGATTCTTTAAACCATTCTCTAATTAGAATAAAATATTTTAAATAAAAAACTAGCTGTCTTATATTTCTTGATTTTGGAAATATTCTACTATCGAAAGAAAAATTAATAATTTTCTTTAATAAATTTTGACCGTAGTCTAAATACTTTTCATCTTTATATGAAAGGCCTGTCAAAATAATTGCTGCACATCCTATCATTTTGTCATCTACTCCGGTAGATCTTGTTATTTCGTTTATTAAATGATTAATTTGTTTTTTTATATTGTTATTAAATTTTTTTTTATAAATTTCATTACTATCGTCATAGCTTAGTTTGTAGTTTGAAATCCAAGATATTACCCTTTTTGATAAAATATCTACTTCCCAATTTTTTGAGTTATATTTTTGGTTTGTTTGAATCCAATTTAAAATAATTGATTGAGTAATTTTTTTTGAAGATTTTAAATCAATTGTAAACAACCAAAAAAAACTATGAAGTTTTTTAAAATCTTTTTCATTAATTTCTTTATTTGACCAAATAGAATTTAAGTAAAAATTTTCTATATTATTTTTTTTACCATACTTAATAATGCAATCTAATAAATTAGGACTTGGTTTATATTCAAAAAATTTATCATTAGTTTTTGAAATTTTTTTATTATAAATTTTCGAGCTTAAATAAATCTTTCTTATTTGGTTTAAAGAATAATTTAAAAATTCACTAACAAAATTTAAAGAATTTTTTAAAAGCATTAACTTATATTAACTTCAGCGTATCAATATTTTTTTTAATATTACCATTATTTTCTTTAAAAATAGTTGTTCCAGAAACTAGAATGTTTGCACCAGCCTCAATTACAATTTTGCTATTGTCAAAATTAATTCCTCCATCTACTTCAATATCAAAATTAAAATTTTTTTCTTCTTTAAGATTTTTTAATTTTTTAATTTTTTCTACTATTTCTGGCATGAATTTTTGACCACCAAATCCTGGATAAACACTCATAACCAAAATAAGATCTACTTGGTTCAAAATATTTTCAATAATGTTTAATTTTGTATCTGGATTTAGAGAAATACCAATTTTTTTATTAAAACTTTTTATGTGATCAATTGAGTCTTGTAAATTTTCAGTAGCTTCGGGGTGTATTGTAATAATATCCGCACCTGCATTTGCATAATCTTTAATATATTTATGAACGGGGGATATCATTAAATGAACATCAAAAGGTAATTTTGTATAATTTCTTAAGCTTTTTATTACAGGAGGTCCAATAGTTAAATTCGGAACAAAATGTCCATCCATGACATCAACATGGATCATATCTGCACCACCTTGCTCAAGCTTTTTAATTTCATTGCCTAACTGGCTAAAGTTAGCTGATAAAATAGAAGGTGAAATTTTTATTTTTTTCATTGATAGCTAATCTACTAGTATCAATTTTATTTTTTAATTTGAATTAATTTTTACTAAAAATTCGATAAATTTCTTGAGCAATTTCACTTTCTAAAGGAAAAGATAGCATTCCCATTACAGAATAACCCAAAAGATATGGCATTAAATAAAATCTAATCATATAGAAGAACCAAGCAACATAAAGTGGCACCAAAGGTTTAATTATAAATTTAGGTGTTATAGGCTTAAATAATCTGATTAATGGATTAGTTAAATTTACAAAAACTTTCATGAAAAAAAAGTTAGAGTCTTCTCTTTGAAAGATGTTCATTGCAACTCTTCCTATAAGTGTCCACATGATAACACCTAGAATATAATCAATAATATAAACTAAAGGATGGAAATTTGCGGACATATTAAAAACTTATTTAGACTATTAATTAAAAGGGGCGAAATATTTCGCCCCTTAAAATTAGATTTATTTAGTGTTGTCTTCCAAGTATAGCTTTACCACTTGGTATACGTACTTCGTCCACCATTTTTTGAGTAGCTGCGTCTGGTGCTTTAGTCGCTAAACTAACAACAATCATAGACACTAAACTAGCCAAAGCTCCATGTATACCGAATGTAAGTTGAGTTACACCCCATATTTGAGTTCCGCCAGTTCGTACATGAATTAAGTACCAAGTACCAACTGCTAAACCAACAAGCATACCTGCAACAGCACCTTCTGAATTTGCTCTCTTCCACCATACTCCTAATACAAGTGGGAAGAACAATCCTGACATCGCAAAGTCAAAAGCCCAAATAACCGAACCTAAGATACCTTGGATCTCCATGGCTGCAATCGTTGCTCCAGCAAAACCAATTATAACAAGTAATACCCTTGCAACAATTAGTCTTTTTGCAGTGTCTGCTTTAGGGTCAATGATCTTGTAGTACAAGTCATGAGATAAAGCATTTGCAATTGCTAAAACTAAACCATCGGCAGTAGACATGGCAGCAGCCATACCTCCAGCAGCAACTAGTCCTGAAATTACATAAGGTAATCCAGCAATTTCTGGTGTAGCTAATACAACGGCTTTACCACCCATGAAAAACTCATTTAAGTCTAGAGTTCCATTTCCGTTAAAGTCGCTAACAAACATTAAGTTTGCTTGGTTCCAGTTTTGGTACCAGTCTAATGCTTGAACGTCTGCTATTGATTTACCAATAATACCTGTTGTCAGGTTTGGATCCATCAATGATAGTTTTGATAAAGTAGCTAACATTGGTGCAGAAGAATAAAGTAGGAATATAAAGAATAATGACCAACCTACTGATCTTCTAGCTGTTTTTACACTTGGAGTAGTAAAATATCTCATCATAACGTGAGGCAATGATGCTGTTCCAGCCATCATACAAACCGCTAATGAAATAAATGCCCAAGGTGTAGCATTAACTGAAGAGTGAGCTTTAGTTATACCAGCTAAACCTTTTGGCACTGTAGCTAAGTCAGCTGCAGTATTTTTAACTGTTCCTAAACCAAACTGAGCTTCTAGTTCGGCTATTCTCGCAACTTCATCTGCTAACATTAAGTGTGGAAAAAATCCAGCACCCATTTTATTACTAATCCAGAACACAGGTAATAAGTATGCAATAATTAAAACAATGTATTGTGCTACCTGAGTCCATGTAACGGCTCTCATTCCACCAAGCATAGAACAAATTAATATACTTGCTAATCCGACATATACAGCTATTCCAAACGGAATATCTAAAGCAACTGAAGCAATAGTTCCTGTTGCGTTAATCTGTGCAGTCACATATGTGAATGAAGCTACTGTTAATACTAGTACAGCAGACAATCTTGCTACGTTACCACCGTATCTTGTACCTATAAAATCTGGAACTGTATAACATCCAAATTTTCTAAGATAAGGTGCCAACAAAGAAGCAACTAATACATACCCACCAGTCCATCCAACTAGAAGTGCCATATATCCATAGCCCTTGAAGTAAATACCACCAGCCATTGCAACGAATGATGCACCAGACATCCAGTCTGCTGCAGTCGCCATTCCGTTGAATACGGTTGGAACTTGTCTTCCAGCTACGTAATACGCATCTAATTGAAGTGTTCTTGATAGATATCCAATAATTGCATAGATAGAAACTGTGAATGCAACAAAAGCAATACCTATTGCTTTTGAAGACATACCAGCAGCCTCTCCTATTGCCATCAAGATTATGAATACAAGAAAACCTCCTGTATAAATTCCATAAACTTTTGGCAAATTATCTATAAATTTTCCTTTAATCATTAGTCATCCCCTCTTTCATTA
>Ga0187827_10003406_pt1 | contig 20564 bp, 18 predicted proteins | sample ETNtaG_39_FD_167969 | JGI IMG/M metagenome (GOLD analysis project Ga0187827, IMG submission 167969) | Marine microbial and viral communities from oxygen minimum zone, Eastern Pacific Ocean - ETNP2014_SV_150_PacBio MetaG (Illumina Assembly) | ecosystem: Environmental > Aquatic > Marine > Hypoxic... | reverse complement strand
CTCCTAGTGCTGGACGTAATACACTCTCCGAGCCGGCACGCAACACACAGAGAACGATCGACAGTGGCTCACAGCCAGTCTATACGTTCCAGTGGCAGAAGGGCAGCGGCGACAACGACCTCGACGACGACGCCAACATTACGCTCTACTTCACCGAGGTCGATCCGGCGACGACGAACTACAGCGGTTCAGATTCCACGGCCCTGACGAACGCCGGCGACGGGAACGCGCAACTCATTGCCGGCGGCATCAGTGAGAACAGCGATGGCGCCAGCGACATGTACGTGTGGGATCTGCGCACTTCGACAAATGCCCCGGTCACCGGCACGCGGATATGGACGTACGCGGTACTGTCCGATGCCTCGGACAACGTCGCCGTCGAGTTGGGCGGCTCGCTGCTGATCACTCACTCGCCGCACATCCTTCTGGAAACCGGAGCACCGGAAATCAACCAGGGCGACATTCTGCGCCTCCAGTGGGATGACTACATGGTGGATGACGCGTCCGGTACCGACGACGCCTATATCCGTCTCTACGCCTCAGCCACCGCAGGTCGAACGACGGTGGCGAGCCTGGAAGCCGATCTGATCGGTGCCGGGGGACTGGAGAATACCTACGTCATCAACAGTGACGACGGCACGGCGACGGGGACGATCACCTCGATCCGTGAGGACAGCAGCAATGCCTTCTCGTGGGATACGAGCACTACGTTCTTCTCCATGCCGGAGGGGACATACTCCATCTACGCCGCCATTGGCGCCGACGCCACGTTCGTCGACAACACCGCCGGCGAGGTCAGCGAAGGGCCTAACACGTTGACGGTGAAGTCGGCCACCGGAACCACGCCGCACATGCTGATGGGCCCGAACCGCATGCGCGCCAGCGCCGGCGACACGCTGACCTTCGAGGTGCTCGTGCAGACAGACGGCGAAACGGCGACAGCCGTGACGGCCGCCCTGAATCTCCCCGACGGTGTGTCGGTGGTGAACTCCACGAGCCCCTTCACCGATCTGGGTCTGATCTACAGTATCGGCGGCACCGTGCTCGAAGACACGACCATCGGCACGCAGGTGCGCTTCTCGAAGACGGGCACCGCCCAGACCATTGGCAGTACCGCAACACCGGTGGGTCTGGCAAGTTTTCAGGTCGTCGTCGATGCGGGGGCTACCGGGACGGTGGTGATCGGGGTGGACGACACGGAGGCGGCGATCAGTATTTCCGGACGGTCGGTACCGTTGCGGGGCACGACGGGTATGTCGACGAAGTCGGCGCGGATTCAGCGCGTCGCCCGCGGGCGCCTGACGGCGACAGTGATGCTCGAGGGCCGGGCGCCACCCCTCGGCAACGGCGATCACGAAAGTCTGCTGGATATACATCTGAGAATCCCGGGCAGCACGATGGACATCACCGATACCTACTTCATCGCCGCCAACGACGACCGCAGCGCCTCCTCGGATACCGTGGAAGTACTGACGACGGAGAGCGGCGCGCTGACCCTGGTCAGTATCCCCGCGGGGAGGTATGTACTGACCGTGAAGGACAGCAGCCACATCAGCGGCCGTACAGACACACTGACGATCCGCGACGGCGAGTCGATCTTCCTGACGTCGGCGGACGGTCTGTTCTCTTCGGACGTACGTGGCGACGCCTCGTTCCTGCTGGATCAGAACGGCCGCATGCTGAAAGGGGGCGACGCCTCAGGCGACAACGAGATCGACGAGGATGACGTCAACGTCATCGACGCCGCCTGGGGTACGGACAATTCCAAGACACGTTTCGCCTACGCCGATCTCAACAATGACAATCGTGTCGGCGTGGAAGACCTGGCGGCGGCGATCTCGAATATCAGCAACGCCACCGGACTGGGTGCGCCCCCCGTGTACAAGTCGCTGGTCCTGCCGCAGCAGGCTGGCCAGACCCCGGATCGGGTCTGGATCCACACCCCGCCCGAGCAGGAGTGGCTGGCAGGCCGCACGGTGGATCTCACCTTCTGGGTTCCGGAGGTGGAAGACCTGGCAGCGTACGAGCTGGTGGTTCCCTTCGATCCGATGCAGGCCGAACCGGTGAGTGACGACAACGACCTCGGCGTGGGTGACGCCTTTCGATCCAACCCACTGGGTGCATTCAGCCGCGTGTCACGACAGGGGGACCGTCTGGAGCTCGCCTCGGCACGACGAGGCCAGGTGTGGTCGCTGACCGGACCGGCAGCCCTGGCGCGAGTGCGTCTGCGGCTGTTCCAGGACGGTTTTCCGCAGGTCCTGACCGGTACCACGGTGCGCCTGCTCAGCACCGAGTACGCTACCCGTGACCTGGACCTGGCGCAGGACGCCACCGATGTGGCCCTGCCCACGGAGTTCGTCCTCGGGCCGAACTACCCGAACCCGTTCAATCCGAGCACGACGATCCCCTTCCGGATCCCCGCCGCCTTTGGTCGTCAGGACTTTCCGGTACGTCTCGACATCTTCAATTCGCTGGGACAGCGGGTTCGGTCGCTGATCGATGGCCCGAGGTCGGCGGGATACTACCGGGCCCACTGGGACGGCCGTGACGACAGCGGCCACGCCATCAGCAGCGGTCTGTACTTCTTCCGCCTCACCGCCGCCGAGCGGACCGCCACCGGCAAGATGCTCCTCGTAGAATAGAACGGTTCCAATCGTCGCTGAGGCTGCCCTATATTGAGCGCAGCCCATCCCGTCCACTCGCCACAGGGAGAACGCGACGTTGCCCCCGACAGAGCGCCTGACCCAGCAGCTCGATTTCCTCGTCCAGATGGACGCGCTGAAGCACGTCTTTCGCCAGAATGTCCTTATTGCCGACCGGCGCCCGGAGAACGATGCCGAGCACTCCTGGCATCTGGCGTTGATGGCCGTCGTCCTGTGCGAACACGCCGCCGCAGAGGTCGACATCGCCCGGGTTCTCAGCATGCATCTGATTCACGATCTCGTAGAGATCGATGCGGGGGACACCTTCGCCTATGACGAAGCCGGTCACGAGGACAAGGAAGAGCGCGAACAGGCCGCCGCTGACCGGATCTTCGCCCTGCTGCCAGCCGATCAGGAAGGGCAGATGCGAGATCTCTGGGACGAATTCGAGGCGCGGCAGACGACTGAGTCGCGATATGCTGCGGCCCTCGACCGCCTGCAACCCCTGTTGCTCAACTACCACACGGACGGTGCCGCCTGGGTGAAAAACGGCATCACACACACCCAGGTCGTGAAGCGCAACGCGCACATCGCCGAAGGGGCGCCGGCACTGTGGGAGTTCGCCCACGCCATGATCGACGACGCCCTGACAGAGGGGAAGCTGGCCGGGTGAAGACAGGGTTCGGTGTGCTCCTGACGGTCTGCGTGGGGTGCCACTCCGCCGCTGACGAACCGGGCGAGCCGGTACTGCGTCTGTGGAAGGCGTCCCACGGTGAGACCGCCCAGGACTTCGAGCGCGTCCTCGCCCCGTTCTTTGCTCAGCACCCCGACCTCCGGCTGGAAGCGGTGGTCCATCCCTGGCAGGGCTGGGACGAGCGCTACGCCACCGCCTATACGGGAGGCATGCCGCCCGACGTCGCCTACATGCCGGACGAGTTCTGGCCTCGCTTCGCTGCCGCCGGCAAGCTGACCGCCCTCGATGAGATGTTCCCCGACCAGATCGAGGCGATGTCGCGGGAGTACCCGGACAATCTGTGGCAGCTCGGCTCGCTGGGCGGCCACCAGTACGGGATACCTTTCGTCTATGTGTCCTGGCACCTCTACTACAACCCCGAGCTGTTCGATCGCGCCGGTCTCGCCTACCCGCCGGCAACACCCGATGCCGCCGACTTCGATGGCTGGACATGGGAGCGATTCCGTGAGGTGGGTCTCGCCCTCAGCCAGGATCTCGACGGGGACGGCGCTCAGGACCAATGGGGCCTGGCCTGGTCGACCCTCGATGTGAATCCGAACGCCATCTACCCGTTTCTCTGGCAGGGCGGGGCCGACCTGCTGGACGCCGATCGCAGGCACAACGGCTTTGCCGAGCGCGGGGCCGTGGGTTTCGGCTTCATGCGACAGCTCGCGCGCGACGGCATCGTGCCTGAAGACGGGCTGCACCCCGGCCCGTCCGAGTTGTTCTACGATGGCCGTGCCGGCATGCTGATCGCGCCGGAGTCGACGATCCACATCCTCAAGCGCGATTTCCCCGACCTGCCCTTCGGGGCGGCCATCGTTCCCCGTGGGCCGGCGACCGACTTCTACGAAGGACGGGGCGCCTTCGGCAACAGCGGCTTCTGGGTGCTGTCCCAAGATTCGCCGCGCCCGCGCGAGGCCTTCGAGCTTCTTTGCGAGCTCACTTCGTCAACACCGTCGGCGGCGATGATGGAGGTGGTGCAGCTCTTCGGCGCCCGCAAGGACTGGCAGGCACCACAGGACGATCCTCGCCTGGAGACCTTCATCCGGGGGCAGCGCTACCTCGTGCCGTATCCACTGCATCCCCGACTGCGGCTGGTGCATACGATCATCCAGGCAGAGGTGCAGGCCATGCTCCTCGACCGACGCACACCGGAAGAGGCCGTAGCCGCCGCTGCAGCGGCCGTGGACGCCCTCGTGGCCCTGCGCTGATGATACGGTCCGATCGCAGCGCCTACGCCTTCCTGGCCCCCTATCTGGCCCTGTTCACCGTGTTCCTGCTGGCCCCCGTGGTCTGGGCCTTCGGCCTGTCGCTGCAGAGCGGGGGCCTGCTCGAGGGCACCCGGTATGTGGGGCTGGCCAACTACGGCGAAGTCTGGTCGAATCCGTTCTTCAAGACAGCCCTGCGCAACACGGCCGTGTACGCGGCCCTGGCGGTGCCGGCGGCGATGGGACTGTCGCTGGCTACGGCGCTGCTGGTGCATCCTCTGGCGAGATGGTGGAAGAGTCTGATTCGTGTGTGTCTGTTCTTACCGCTGATCAGTTCGGCCATCGCTCTGGCCATCATCTGGCGGGCCCTGCTGACCCCGGGACAGGCGGGGCCGCTGAACTGGTTTCTCGGCGCCTTCGGTCTGCCGCCACAGAACTGGCTGGGTCACCCCGACTGGGTGATCCCCGCTATCGCCGCCTTCCAGGTGTGGAGTGGGTACGGCTTCTGGGTCATCGTCCTGCTGGCCGGCCTCGACGCGGTACCATCCCAGCTCTACGAGGCGGCCCGGGTAGACGGGGCCGGCCGCTGGCAGCTGTTCTCACGTATCACGCTGCCGATGCTGCGTCCGACCCTGTTGTTTCTCAGCGTCATGGGCGTCATCTGGAATCTGCAGCTCTTCGACGCTGTCTTCATCCTCACCCAGGGCGGGCCGGCCAACGCCAGTGTCTCCGTCGTCTACTACATCTACCGTGGCGCCTTCCACTTCGATCAGCTCGGCCACTCGGCGACCATGAGCGTGCTGCTCTTCCTGCTGGTCATGGGATTGACGTTGGCGCAGATGCGCTACGGTCGTCGTGATGAGGACGCTGCATGAGAAAACTGCGATACCTGCTCTCTGGCGGGCTTGCCGTGGCGTCGCTGGTGCCCTTCGTGTTCATGCTGCTGATCTCCTTCGAGCATCACCGGGTCGTCACCGGCAACCCGCTGCACTGGATTCCCACCGAGCCCACCTTGAGCACCTATGGCGACGTGCTCAGACTGTCCGGCTTCCCTCACTGGCTGCTCAACAGCACGATCGTGGCCGTCGTCGCCACCCTGGCCGTGCTGTGGATCCAGTCGATGGCGGCCTACGCCTTTGCCCGCAAGCGCTTCGTCGGGCGGGAGGCGCTGTTCTATCTGGTACTGGCGGGACTGATGGTACCGGGATCGATGACGCTGATTCCGCAGTTTCTGATCGTGGGGGAATTCGGCCTGCTCAACAGCTACGCCGGCCTCATCCTGCCGACCCTGGCAGGGCCACTGGGCGTGTTCCTGCTGCGCCAGTACATGCTCGGAATCCCGCAGTCGCTGCTGGACGCGGCGCGGATCGATGGCTGTCGGGAATTTGCCGTGTACTGGCGGATCGTGCTGCCTTTGTCACTGCCGGCGCTGGGTACGCTGGCCATCATCACCTTCACCGCTCACTGGCGTGAGTTCCTGTGGCCCCTGCTGGTGGCCACGGACGATTCGATGAAGACCCTGCCCGTGGGACTGGCCTCGTTGAGCAGCCAGTTCAACACGGACTACGGGGCGCAGATGGCGGGAGCCCTGCTGAGTCTGCTGCCGGTGATCGTCGTGTTCCTGTCGCTGCAGCGGTACTTCATCCGGGGCCTGACAGCGGGGGCGCTGAAGGAATAGGGGGAACAAGCCCCTTGAGAGCAAGCTCTCCGGGCAAACTCCCAGCTCAGTTCAGCTGGTAGCGCTCCAGCTCCCACCGTTGCGCCCAGGCACGGCCGAGGCGGACGCGCAGATGGGCGTCCTCGGCATCGTAGCTCTGTTCGAGGATCTCGCCCTGTTCGTGCAGCTGTGACAACAGGCGGCCTTCGGCCTGGGGGATCCTGAGGTCGAGGGTTACTTCGTGCTCCTGACAGCGAGCGAGGATCTTGTCCCGCAGGACCTCAAGGCCGTCGCCGGTGTGAGCCGAGATGGCGACGCGATCGGCCTGGTCGGCCGCGGCGCGGATGTGGACCTCCACCTCATCGCCTTCCCCGATCTGATCGATCTTGTTGAACACGGTCAGTGTCGGGCGATCTTCGACGCCAAGGTCATTGAGCACGCTCTGCACGGTCTCCATCTGGTGATCGTAGTGCGGGTGGCTCAGATCGACGACGTGCAGCAACAGATCCGCCTCGATCGTCTCCTCCAGAGTGGCTCTGAAAGACGCGACCAGGTGGTGGGGGAGGCGACGGATGAATCCCACCGTGTCGGTGAGCAGAATCTTGTGTCGTTGATCGATGTCGACAGCGCGGGTCGTGGAGTCGAGGGTGGCGAAGAGCTGGTCCTGCACGAGCACGTCCGAGCCGGACAGGGCCCGCATCAAGGTGGACTTGCCGGCATTGGTGTAGCCTACAAGGGCCACACGGAAAGAGTCGCCACGGCTCTTGCGGCTGGTGGCCATCTGGCTGCCGATGCGCTTGAGCTCGCGCTGCAGTTGGCTGATGCGCCCGCGGATCAGTCGCCGGTCGATTTCGAGCTGTGTTTCACCCGGGCCACGCACGCCGGCGGCGCCCATACCGCGGATGGCGCCGCCACCGGCCTGGCGAGACAGGTGACTCCACTGCCGGGTCAGGCGGGGCATGAGGTAGTTGAGCTGGGCCAACTCGACCTGTACCTGGGCCGTGCGCGAACGGGCATGAAGGGCGAAGATATCGAGGATGATGGCGCTGCGGTCGAGGATGCGCTTGTCGGTGAGTTTCTCGAGATTACGCATCTGAGCCGGCGACAGATCGTTGTCGAAGATGATCATGTCGGCGTCAGACCTGCCGGCGAGATCCTGCAGCTCGTTCGCCTTGCCTTTGCCAATGTAGAAAGTGGGATCGATGCGTTTGCGGTTCTGCAGAACCTTGCCGACGATGGCCAGCGTGGCCGTGTCGGCGAGGCGGGCGAGTTCGTCGAGAGATTCTTCGGCTTCCCACGTGGGTACACCGGGCAGAGCGACGCCAACGAGAAGGGCGGATTCCTGGGGGACTTCGGTCGTATGGGTCATGGCGGCAATATCCCGGGCAGTATCCAATGATGTCAAGCCGCTTGACACCTGTCGAAGGGGAAGTGTAGCCTCGGAAGAGGAAAGGAATCCCCGTGAGCGAACCAACCGACACCGCTGAAGCCGACATCGTCGTGGTCAGCGACGCCGTACCGGCCATGGCCGTTTTGCCTCTGCGCAACACGGTTGTCTATCCCCACATGCCGAACCAGCTCACCGCCGGACGCGAGCGTTCGCTGCGAGCCCTGGAAAAGGCGGCCGAAGAGGGGGCCCCCATCGGCATCTTCACCCAGCGTCTGGCCGATGTGGAGGAGCCGGCCGTGGATGACATCTACCCCATCGGCACGATCGCCAAGATCCATCGGATCTGGCGACTGCCCGACGGCTCGATCCGGTTCATCATCCAGGGGCTGGAGCGAGGCCGACTGGAAGCCCTCGAAACGAGTGATCCCTTTCTGCTGGGACGGGTGCGCCGGCTCGCCGACGTGGGTGACGAGAGTTCCACCGAGGTTCAGGGCCTTATGCGCAGCGTCAACAGTCAGTTCCAGGCCGTCGTCGACCTGTCGCCGCAGCTGCCGGAGGAACTGAAGGTCGTGGCCGTCAATATCGAGCACCCGGGTCGTCTGGCCGACCTCGTGGCCTTCTATCTGGACCTGCCGCTGGAAGAAAAGCAGGGCGTGCTGGCCGAGGTCGACATCGCCAAACGCCTACAGTACATCTCCGGCGTTCTGGCCCGGGAGCAGGAGATCCTCGAGATCGGCGCCAACATCCAGAATCAAGTGCAGGAACGGCTCGGCAAGACGCAGCGGGAGCACTACCTGCGGGAACAGTTGAGGCAGATCCAGAAGGAATTGTCCGGCTCCGATCCGTCCAGTGCCGAGCTCGATGATCTGCGCGGCCGGGCCGAGGAGGCCGGGTTGTCGAAGGAGGCGGCCGCCGCGGTGGACCGGGAGCTGGGCCGCCTCGAGCAGATGATGTCATCCTCTCCGGAGTACTCGGTGGCGCGCACCTATGTCGACTGGCTGCTGGAGCTGCCGTGGAAGAACTCCACCGAGGATCATCTCGATCTGAAGCAGGCCAGCGACATCCTCGCGGCGGACCATTTCGGCCTCGACAAGGTGAAGGAACGAATCCTCGAGTATCTGGCGGTGCGCCGTCTGAAGAAGGAGTCGAAGGGTCCGATTCTCTGCTTTGTCGGACCGCCGGGTGTGGGCAAGACGTCACTGGGCCGTTCCATCGCCCGCGCCATGGGGCGGGAATTCACGCGCATATCTCTCGGCGGTGTCCACGATGAAGCCGAGATCCGCGGCCATCGTCGCACCTACGTGGGGGCCCTCCCGGGGAGGATCATCCAGGGGTTGAAGAAAGCCGGATCGAACAACCCCGTGTTCATGCTGGATGAGATCGACAAGGTGGGCGCCGACTTTCGCGGTGATCCGGCAGCGGCGCTGCTCGAAGTCCTGGATCCGGAGCAGAACTCGACCTTCGAGGATCACTACCTCGATCTGCCCTTCGACCTGTCGCAGGCGATGTTCATCACCACCGCCAATGTGCTGAACACGGTGCCCGCGGCCCTGCGAGACCGCATGGAAGAGATCGCCATCCCCGGATACACACCCCACGAGAAGGTGCAGATCGCTCGCCGCCACCTGCTGCCACGACAGCTGACCGAACACGGCCTGTCGGTGAGCAAGATGAAGGTGTCGGACAAGATCCTTGCGCAACTGATCGAGGAGTACACCCGCGAGGCGGGCGTCCGTAACCTGGAACGGGAGCTCGGGGCGCTGTGCCGCAAATCAGCGGTCCAGTTCGTCGAGGGACGCAAGGGCTCGATCACGGTGACCAAGGCGCGGCTCGCCGAGTTTCTCGGGCCGGCGCAGTTCTACTCGGAAGTGGCCGAGGGGGGCGACGAGATCGGCGTGGCCACGGGACTGGCGGCAACGGCGGTAGGCGGGGAGATCCTGTTCATCGAAGCCAGCCGCATGAAGGGCCGCAAGAATCTGATCCTCACCGGACAACTGGGCGACGTCATGCAGGAATCGGCCCAGACCGCCCTGAGCTACCTGAAGGCTCGGGCTGATGAGCTCGGCATCGATGCGGTCGATGTGGACGAGTCCGACATCCACCTGCATGTCCCCGCGGGAGCGACGCCGAAAGAGGGGCCGTCCGCGGGAGTGGCCCTGGCAGTGGCCCTGACGTCGATGTTCCTCGGCAAACCGGTACGGCGGGACGTGGCCATGACGGGAGAGATCACCCTGCGCGGACGGGTCCTTCCCGTGGGGGGGATCCGCGACAAGGTGCTGGCCGCCCAGCGCGCCGGCATCCGTACCGTGTTGTTGCCGAGGCGCAACGAGAAGGACCTGGAGGACGTGCCGGACGAGATCCGGAAGTCGATGGCCTTCACCCTGGTCGACGACTTCGACGGGGCCCTGGCAGCCGCCCTGGCCAGTCCTCGCCGGAAACGTGCCGGGAGCAAGGCAAAGAAGGCCAGAAGGCGGAGCCGTTGACCGCCGACCAGCTCCAGGAGGCACTACAGGCCAGTGGCACGGCGGGTTCGACGGAGGCCCGTCTCCGGTTCCGCGAGCAGCGTATGGAACAGCTCGCCGCCGCCCACCGGGACGGTGCCGGAGGGCTCGAAACGGCGACGGCCATCGCCGATACGACGGACACGATCGTGCTGGATGCGTACACCGCCGCCCTGGACAGGAGCGACGGCCAGCACGCTCTGCTGGCGCTGGGCGGGTACGGGCGCCAGCGGATGGGTCCGAGCTCCGATGTGGACCTGCTCTTTCTCTTCGCCCGCGAGCGTCACAAGAAGCCGGAGTTCATCAGCGGTGTCCTGCACCCGCTGTGGGACGTCGGTTTCGACATCGGGCACAGCAGTCGGACGCTGTCCGAGTCGACGAAGATGGCGCGTGAGGATCTCGAGTCGTGCACGGCTATGCTCGACGCCCGGCTGCTGGCAGGGGACACGGATCTGTTCGCCGATTTCCAGGCCCGTCTGCTCAAGCAGCTGCCAAAGAGTGCGGCGGGGCGTCTGCACAAGCTGCATCTGGCACGCGGAGCTCACGCCGGCTCGGTGCAACTCCTCGAGCCGAATGTGAAGGAGTCTCCCGGCGGACTGCGCGAGATCCACCTGCTGGAGTGGGGGCTCAAGTGCGAGTTGCGGCAGGCCGGTATCGACGACGCCCTGGCCGACTACCTCGACGAGGTCGACCTCGAATCCCTGAAAGAAGCCCGTGCCTTTCTCTGGCGCGTACGCCACGAGCTGCATTTCACTACCGGGCGCAAGCATGACGTGCTCGAGAACGAGAGCAAGCCGCTGGTAGCGCAGACGCTGGGTTATTCCGATCGCAGCGTGGACGGGGCAGCAGAGGTTCTCGCTTCCGGGGGGCATGTGCGCCGCATGGGCACGACGGATCGCACCGGTGCAGACCGGGGTCGCGAGCTGGCCGTGGAGGCCTTCCTGCGCGATTACTATCTGCACGCCAAGTCCACCTTCCATGCCGTCCGCCTCGGCTTCGAGCGGTTGCGGGCACGACCCAAGAAGGGCCGTCGTCTGCTGCTCGAACCCGGTGTGGTGGCTATCGACAACCAGATCGAGCTGCCTGCCGGGGCCCCCTGGCTGGCCGAGGATCCCCTGCGGCTGCTGCGGTTGTTCGACCTGTGTCAGACCAAGCGACTGGCGTTCAGCGAGCCAGCGTCGCGGCTGGTGCGGCAGAATGTGCACCTCATCGATGACGACGTGCGCCGCAGCCCCGAAGCACGCGACCTGTTTCTGGGCCTGCTCAAACGCAAGCATCGATCTGCCGAGACACTGCGGGGGATGCACGAACTGGGAGTGCTCGGCGCCTATCTGCCGGAGTTCGGCGAAACCACTTGTCTGGTCCAGTACGATATCTATCACGTTTACACGGTCGACGAGCACACCCTCGTGGGGCTGGAGAAACTCGAGGGACTGCACCGCGCCGACGCGCGTGGCACGATGAGAGAGCTCTACGGGTCTCTGGCGCGCAAGGATCTGCTGTTTCTCGGCATGTTGCTGCACGATGTAGGCAAGTCGCGCCGAACCGAGCACATCAGCGAGGGCATGGAGATGGGACGTGCTCTGTGCGAGCGTATCGGTCTGAACGACGCCGATACGCGATTCGTCCTGTTTCTCATCGAGAATCACCAGGAGATGGTCATCATCTCCCTGCGACGCGATCTCGACGACTATAAGATGATCGCCGACTTCGCCGGCCGGTTTGCCAACACCGAATGGCTGAGAGCGCTCTACCTGCTATCCTACGGCGACCTGTCCTCGGTGGCGGCTGATGCCTGGTCGGACTGGCAGGGAGCCCTGCTGTGGGAGCTGTACCACAAGACGAAGGAGCAGCTGGAGTCCGGTCTCAAGGCGCTGGAGGACCGTCAGCATGCCCGCCAGATCGCCGACACTCATCTGACGACGATGAAGGGGATATGGCCGCCGCAGCAGGTCGAGGTCTTCGAGCGGCACGTGCAGCAGCTGCCGCCGCGGTATCTGGTGACGTACGATCTGACCCAGATCGAACGCCACCTGGCGTTTGTCTCCCGGCTGGCTGCCGCCGACGGCGCCATCGAGCTGGAGTTCGTCGAGCACAGCGAGCGCACCGAGCTCGTGGTGGGTGCGCGCGACCAGAGTCACCTGCTGGCTAAGATCTGCGGCGTGCTGGCGGTGAACGACATCGACATTCTGCACGCCGACGTACAGACCCGCGACGACGATGTCGTCATCGACACGTTTCAGGTCACCGACGTCGACGGAACGCCGGTTCTGCCGCCCTGGAAGAAGGACCGGGTCCTGGGCGCTCTGCGTGACGTCATCGGCGGTCAGGTCGAGGTGGCGGACCTGTTCGACAAGTACAGCGCCAACTGGGGACGACGGGCCGAGCGGCCGGTGCGGGAGCCGGAGGTCTTGTTCGAGAACCAGGTGTCGGATCGCTACACCGTGGTGGACGTCAACGCCCGCGATGGCGTGGGTCTGCTTTACACGCTGACACACGGCCTCGGTGAGAGTGGCCTCGATATCCACATGGCCATTGTCAGCACCGTTGTCGACCAGGCCAACGACGCGTTCTACGTAGTCGACGCCGAGGGTCGCAAGATCGTCAACTACGACGCTCTCGAGACGATCCGCACCGGGTTGCTCGAGGCCCTGCGCGTCAGCGACTACCTCAAGTAGAGCAGTTTCCGCGACAACAGGGCCGCCGACGTCTGCAGACGGACGAAGTAGACCCCACTCGACACCGGCGTTCCCGAGGCATCACGGCCGTCCCAACGGGCCAGATGCCGCCCCGGAGGGCGTGAGTCCTGCACGAGGGTGCGCACCGGCTGACCGAGCAGATCATAGACCCGCAAGGTGACCGGGTGGTCGATGCCCAACTCAGGCACGCGGTAGGGCACGATGACGGCCGCGTTGAAAGGGTTCGGATAGGCCGCATCCAGATCGAAGGCGACGGGCAGCGCTTCGCCGGTGGTCTCTGTGACCGCTGTGAGCCGTCGGATCGGCACCGGATCTCCGGCGGTATCCATCTGTTCGATGATCGCCGCTGCCGGCACGTCGACCGGCAGAGGTCGTGGCACTTCACCGATGTTCTCGAAGGGCTGCGAGCGGACCTCTCGACCATCCCGCAGGGTGACGACGAGGGTGAGTTCCTCGAAGTTCAGCGAATCCGGGTCATCGACCTCACACTCCCAGCGGGCTGCCGCCGTACGCAGATTGCTGACGTCGGACAGATCCGGATTGAAATCGAAGGCCGGATCGCGGGTCATCTCTTCGGCGGAGAGAGTCGTATACAGGCGCGTGAGTGTCTCGTGCCGACCGAACAGCTCCTGCGTCTCGCGCAGCGGGGTTACGACAGCCGCGTCGAGAGCGCCGGCAAAGGCGTCGGCGTCGAAGACGAGCTCCTGTGTCCATTCGGCAAAGGCATCGATGTCGTTGTAGAACGCCCGTTCGGCGATGGCCTGCAATCGACCCTCCTTCTCCGCTTGGCGGTACGCTTCGACATCACCGCCAAACACGACACGCAGGACCCCCTCTTCGAGGACCGCAGCCGGCATCGGCACATGGCGTCGAAGCAGTGTCTGCATCTGCGCATCGCGCGGAAAGCCCTGACGCAACATGGCGCTGATGAATCTGCCGGCGTCGTCGATCCGACGCAGCGCATCCAGGTCCCAGCGGTCAGGCCGGAAGAAGCGGTCCTTCATAATGGCGCTCGGACCGGCATAGTCGGTGACGAAGGCAAGACCGCCCTCGGCCTCGTTCACGGCGGCGGTCACCACGTCGTCGTAGTTGAAGCCGCCGTTGAACCAGTCCACCAGGGCCTCGTTGATCTGCACGTGCCGGTAGTTGATCGGCACGGCGCGATCCTCGCCCAGGATCCAGGCGGTGACCCCGAGGTCGGGCTCGGTGGCGATGGCCGTGAGCTGGATGGGAATCATGGGTGTGTGAGCGGCGTAGGTCATGGCGATGGGCTGCAGGTCACCGAGCTCACGGTTCGGGGACAGGCGCAGGGCGAGAAAGTGCATGCCCATCTCAACATAAGGGGCCAGCAGACCGGGCCCCAGAGCTCCGAGCTGGTAGCCGTTGTCTGTCAGCCAATTGACCACGGCCTCCGGCGTTTCGCTGGTGAGCACCACCGTCTCATAGGGTCCCACCCGCTCCTCGGCGACGACGGTGACCCCGTCATCCTGGGCCGATGTCGGCACAGCCTCTTCAAGGCGGGCGAATGGCGGGAACAGGAGTCCACACTCGTCCCCGTCCTCCTCCCATTCGAGCAGAAACGTCGGCTGCGTCGCCGACTGCAGCTGGCGGAAGACCTCGTTGTGGCTGACCGCGAGGGAGGGGCGTGACGGCACGGGCAGAATCCAGGCAAAATCGGCGGCTTCGCCCACGTAAGCGATCTGCACATGGGCCGTGACCGAGTCGCCCCGGTCGACGAAAAGAATGCGCTCGCTGACCTGGTTCATCGGCGAGAAGCTGCAGAAGAAACCGCCGCAGGCGCCAGCGGAACCGGCGCCGAGCAGCAGCAGAACAGTGAAGATGGGCAGGCAGGTCGCGGCTCGAACCATCGGTCTCTCACTCTTCAGGGGTCTTCAGGGGGTTTGACAGGCGGAGGGTTGCCAAACAGCTTGGGGCGTACACTCTCGAAAATACAACACCACAACCGGCCTGCCGTGTCACTTCTCCGGCAACGCGGTCGGCATCGCCACCGAAGCATCTGAGACGCCGCCATGGACCTGACCCCCGCACTTCTTGCGAGCCTGCAGAAGCTGCAGTTGTTCGTCGACCTCTCGCCAACGCAGATCAAGCGCATGTTCAGTGCCTGCAGACAGGAGTCCTTCGAGGCAGGTGCGGTATTGTGCCACGCCGGCAGAGACAGCGACCGCATGTTCATCATCGTCTCCGGCAGTGTCGATATTCTCAGCAGTTCTGACACGCAACTGGCGCACGAGACAGCGGTGACGACCATCGGTGAGACAGGGCTTCTCAGCGGCGAGACCCGTGCCGCCACCGTGCGGGTTCGGGCCGCGGCGTCGGCCCTCGTCATCCACAAGCGGCCGCTGCAGCAGCTGATGCAGGACGACTCGGGTTTGGCCATACGTCTCTACCGCAACGCCATGGTCCTGGTGCGGAAGAAGCTGATCGCCGCCGACCAACGCCTCGAGCGGGTTCTGCGCAGCGAAGATTCGGTCGAATAACTCCTGTAACCCTGCCCCCGGTCCATCGTCCTTCCTGGCATACCCAAAACGGAAGGATGAAGGATGGACGCTATTCTACTGGCGGGACCACTGGTCCTGATGCTGCTGATCAGCGCCGTCGCCCTGCGCGACGACGGCGATGACTCAGGCGGTTCGCGGTGACCGGCGCACTCCGCGCTCAGGAGGCCACTGTGGCGGCCCCGGCACAGGCCAACGGCCGGGACCACCACAACGGTTTCCTGCGCAAGAGCGGAACGCTCCGGGTGCTGCGCGACTGCCCGCTGTTCGAAACATTGGCAGAGACCGTGATCGAAGACCTGGCGGCCCATGCCCGGATGCTGCAGGTGCGCGGCCGTTCGGTGCTGTCAGGGTCTGGCGAGAGGGGGCCTGGTCTGTGCATCCTGCGGCAGGGCGCGATGAAAGTCTGCTCGCCGCAAAGGCAGAATCGCGAGGTGATCCTGGCGCTGCTCGAGCCGGGGGACTTCTTCGGTGAATTCTCGGGGATGGAGGCGCCTCCAGGGAGGTTCCGGGTCGTCGCGCTGCGGCGGTGCGAGTTGCTCGTGATCCCGGCCAGCGTGTTCGGTGAGCTGCTGCTGCGTGAGTCGGGTGTGCGGCTAGCGTGTCTGCAGGCGGTGGCCCGGCGCATCCGGCAGGCAGAGGACACATTGCGTCGTCTGACACTCGAAAACGTACATGGCCGCGTCGAGGACACGCTGCGACAGCTGGCAGCCAAGGGGGGTGAGTCTCACCCCGACGGGGTGCTGATCCGTCGCCGTCCGAGCCAGGTGCTGCTCGCAGGTCTGGCTGGCAGTACACGGGAGACCGTCAGCCGCGTGCTCCGGGATCTCGAAGCGCGACGGGTGATCGCCTGCGATGGGCGTCAGGTGCTGCTTCGATGCTGACGGTTCTGTTGCAGGAGTCCGACAGGGGTGTCAGATTGTGCCCGGGAGCATCGCTTGCAGGATACCGACTTCACATACGACAAACAGCTCGTGCGGCGAGCCGGCGACGGCGACGAGGAGGCGTCCCGCGAACTGGTGGAGCGGCACCAGGACCGGGTGTATCGCCTCAGCTACCGGCTGACGGGGGATGTCGAGGCGGCGCGCGATATCACCCAGGATACCTTCCTGCGTCTGCTGCAGAACCTACGCCGTATCGAGGACGGCCAGGCGCTGACGCGGTGGCTGACGCGCACGGCGACGAATCTGACCAGGGATCGCTGGCGCACACGGCGGGACACGGTCGAATTCGACGACAGCTTTGAGGAAGGTAGTCGGTCGTCGTCCAGCCACCTGGTCGAGGACGCACAGCTGGGAGAACGGATCCAGAGGGCGCTCATGGAGCTGCCGCACCGGTACCGTGAAGCTTTCGTCCTGCGCCACGTGGAGGATCTGAGCCACGAGCAGATGTGCGATCAACTCGGCATCGGCCTGTCGGCCGTGAAGGTCCGCATCCATCGTGCCTGCCACATGCTCAGAGAACTGTTACCCGAGTACGAGGAAGAGTAAACCATAGCCATGAACAGCGGGAAGCCACTCGATGGCGAACTGGACGGTGCCCTGGCACGGGCCGTCGAGATCCTGAAAACACCGCCGCCCGCGTCGCTGCCAACGAACTTCGCGGCAGATGTGGCGCAGCAGGCGGCGCGACCGGCCGACACGTCACCCGGCTGGCTGAGCGAGTGGGCTGCCAGCTGGTTCCGGGTGCAGACACGGCAGGTTCGGCCGGCGCTGCAGTGGGCGATGGTGGCGGCCCTGTGTGTCGTGACCGGTGTGCTCACCTCCCGCTGGAGCGGCCCCGACGACGACGACCGCATGATCCTGGTGCGCTTCTCGGTGGCGGCTCCGTCGGCGCACAGCGTCTCGGTGGCGGGGGACTTCAACGGCTGGGACGCGCGGGCGATCCGCCTGGCCGATGCCAACGGGGACGGACACTGGCAGGCGGTGGTGCCGGTGATGCCGGGGGTTTACCAGTACATGTTCGTCGTCGATGGTCAGCGCTGGATCACCGATCCGCAGGCGGCCGAGAGTGTGGCCGACGGCTTCGGCCAGCAGAACTCCCTGATGCGGATCCTCGAGATGCCGCCGCCGAACGAGGCGAGCGAGGGAATCGTTGACTTTCTGTAGGCTGATCCTGTCTCTGTCGCTCTCGCTGAGCCCCGTAGCGGCCGACACTGTCATCGCCGCCGCCGCCGAAGACCTCGTCAAACTCGGTGTGGACAGGGAGGCGGCAGTACATCTGCTGGACAGCTGGGTGGCGGTGGCCGGGGCCCCGCCGGCGGACAGCCTCGTGCAGGCCATCGCCGGCGCCCTGCGTTTTCAAGCCCCTGTGGATCTGATCATCGACAAGACGTCGGAGGGGCTGGCGAAACAGATCCCGCCCCATCGGTTGCTGCCGGCGCTGGATCGCTGGGGGCGGGAGCTCAGTCAGGCGTGCGAGATCGCCGCACGACTGCACAAGCGGTTCGACGCGGGGCGTGTGTCCGTGCGCGAAACGGTGCTGCGAGTGCACCTGCTGCGACGCAGTCGGGCGGATGGGGTCTGGCTCCGCCGACTGTTTGCCAGTGCCCTCGAGAGTGAACCCTCGGTGGGCGGATTCCTGCGGGCCAGCGAAGCGGTCGCCCACCTGCGCCATCTGGGCCTGAGCGACGACGAGGCCGTCTCCGTAGGCCAACACTTTCTGGCGGCCGGCGTGTCGGCCGGCGACATGGATGATCTCCTGCGTGCCATCGAGGTGGCGGGCGAGGGCTTGCCGTTGGCCGAGGCAGCACGTCAGGTCAGCGAGCGTGTCACCGAGGGCTGGACGGCAGAAGAGGTGATGACGCACACAGGATCGGCAGTTCCGGACGGCCTGCGGGAACGGGAGCAGGATACAGACGTCGGCCGGGTAGCAGACCGGAACAACGAGGAGAACGATGATGACAATGACTGATTTTCAACACACCGGAAACAAGGCGGCCACCGTGCCGTCGACCCGAGGTCGAGTGTTGCTCGTCGAGGATGACGAACTCATTCGCGGGGCCATGGAGATCCTGCTGTCGGAGCGCCTCGAGGTGGTGGCTGCGGCCAGTGCCGAGGCGGCTCTCGACGGCTTTGTCGCCGGCCGCTACGATGTCCTGGTCACCGATCTCGGGTTGCCCGGCCGCAAGGGCGACGAGCTGCGCCGGGCCCTGTGCGAGGTCGATCCGGGTCTGACGGCGATACTGATCACCGCCAACGACCTGACCGACGATGATCCGCGCCTCGAGGGGTTCGAGACCTGGTGGCAAAAGCCCCTGTTCGACCTGGACGCCGTGCTCGACCACGTCGAAGCGGCGGCGTCCCGGAACCGCCTGAGGCGCGCCGGGTAGGCATCAGCACCGTGTAGACTTCTATCGCCCGTCAGGAAAACGGGGCGGTGCGCTGGGGGAGGATCATCTCTCAGCGCACCGCCCCGTTCTTCGTTTCTGCGGCGAGTACCCGGGCGCGTGACTGCGCATTCGAAGTGACGTGGTCCTCCGGCAGGTGCGCCGTGTCCATGCGCCGCACCAGTTCGACGGTGTCCGCACAGCGAAATGTCGTCAGAGCACAGTTCCACCCAGGAGTGGGCACGGTGATCTGCTCGGGAGCGCACCGGCGCAGCAGGTGGTCGGTGGCGCCTCCCGCCGTGGCGCCATGACCGACCAGCAGGACGTCACCCTCATCGCTGTCGAGGAGATGGTCTACGAGGGGACCGACACGTGCCTCGACTTCGTTGTCCGTCTCAGCGTGGGTCGTCCACCACTCGTCGGGGAAATCCGCGGCCACGGACACGCGCCGGTGGAGCCGGTCCAGCTGTTGGCCGGTCATGCCGACGAAGCCGCGCATCTGCTCGGCCTTCTTGACGATCTCCCGCAGCGGTACTGCCGGTCGTACCTGAGCGTCGACGACCTCGGCGACCTGACAGGCGGTCTCGACGGTTCGGCGGTACGGCGAGCAGTAGATCCGGCCGTCGAATCCCGTGGCGTCCAGGCGCTCGCCCAGAAGCTGGGCCTGACGATTGCCTCGCACACTCAACGGCGGATCACCGGGCGGGTAGTCGGCATGGGACCAGGTGTCGGCGCCGGCGGGCAGGACCTGCCCGTGGCGGGTGATGTGGAGGAGCATCCTGACCTCAGACGCCGAAGGTCATCTTCCCACGGGGCGATGGGTCTGTGGTACAGAGTGGCGCTGGCCACGGTCGGTGGACACCTTGCGGCCGGACTCGGCACTGTTCTGTGGCTTTTCCCCACCACCCGCCTCCTCCCGTTCGTCCGACTCTTCATCGGCTTCGAAGTAATCACCGTAGGCCTCTACGAGAGCCGGCGTCTCCCGCACATATGCCTGCCACTCCTGTGTCACCTTGTCTTCGTCGACACATTTGTGGCAGGTGATCACCATGTTCAGCTGATTGACCCCCTGAAAGCCCCGACCATAACATCGATTGCAGTTCTTCTTGGTCCGGTGCCTCGAGATGATCTCCTTGGCCTTTTCAAGGTGTTCGTCGGGCAGCTTCGGTACGTCTTCCAATGTGACCTCCCCTGGTTGCAGAAACTCGTCGTCCCTGGGAAGATGATACCCGAATGCGATTCGGACAAACGCCGAGAGAATGAGGGGACCTCACAAACAAGAAAGCCCCCGGATGCTGACGCTTCCGGGGGCTTCTTTTTATGGCGGCCCGGACGTTGGATTCAACTAACTCTGAGGCCATCTGGGATAAGTTCAAGATATGTCAGGGACATAGGGGTCATTCACCATACATCCAATTGGGCACCAAGAGGCGAAAACCAGACAGCCTGAAGGTAGACAACCACCGAAACGCCCTCAAACAGGCTCGTCAATACCAAGAGTTTCTGTCCTCGGGCCAAGCCGACACCCGGACCGAACTGGCAAGCCTGGCAGGTATCCCGCGCACGACGATCTCTCGTTATCTGGCTCTTCTCAACCTGACTGAGGAGGTTCGCTCTGAGGCTCTGTTACTGCCCGACAGCGACCCCCGAATTCAGGTCCTTACGGTGACTCGTCTGCACCGCCTACTTCGCGTTCAGAAGCCTGCGGAGCAGCGTCGGGCATTTCGAGCCCTCCGGGACACAGTCGACGTTGGGGCGGCCAGATGACGATCGTCAGTCGCCCTGTGCCCCGTCGCAGGCAATCTGTCAATCTTCGGCTCCCAGCTATTGAGGAGCCAAAACGGAGAGTCCTCAAAGCCGGAGTCCCACTTTTTCGAGAATTCCTGA
>Ga0187827_10003405_pt1 | contig 20569 bp, 20 predicted proteins | sample ETNtaG_39_FD_167969 | JGI IMG/M metagenome (GOLD analysis project Ga0187827, IMG submission 167969) | Marine microbial and viral communities from oxygen minimum zone, Eastern Pacific Ocean - ETNP2014_SV_150_PacBio MetaG (Illumina Assembly) | ecosystem: Environmental > Aquatic > Marine > Hypoxic... | reverse complement strand
TTCTTATCTTTTTTTATTTCTTCTCCTTTATTATTTTTATTAACATCTTCTTTTACTTCTTTTTTTATTTCTATCTCTTTTTTTCCTTCTCCTTCTTCTTTCTTTTTTTCCTTCTCATTCTTCTTTTCTTCTAATTTTATTTTCCTTTTTTTACTAATTTTAACAGCCTTGCCTTTTTGACCAGTAATAATGTTTTCTTTTATTAAAAGATTATTAACGCTGTTTGAGGTTTGAGCACCAACGCTAAGCCAATATTTTATTCTCTCTCCTTTTAAAACAATTTCTTTAGTGTGAGGATTATAATTACCTAATATTTCTAAATGATTTCCGTACATATCTTTAGTATGTTCAGAAACAACAATACGATATATTGGTTTCTTCTTTTTCCCTAATCTGGCTAGTCTAATTTTTAACATTTTAATTTTTAATATTTAAATTAAGTTTTTTATAATAACGCGACTTATCTTACTATAATACCTCTCCTTTGTCAATAATATGACAAAATTAAGAAAATATTATATTATATATAAATTAAATATTAAGATAATCAAATGAAAAAGTTATTAATTGGTTTTATTGGTCAGGGGTTTGTTGGTAAAAACTATGCTAATAATTTTGAGAAAAGGGGTTTTGATATTATTAGATATGATCTTGAAAAATATAAAAATAATAAAGATAAAATAAAAAAATGTGCTTTTATCTTTATTGCTGTACCAACACCAACTACAAAAAAAGGTTTCGATTCTAGTATCTTAGAAAATGTTCTTCCTTTAATTAATAAAAATAAAGTAGCTATTATTAAATCAACTGTGGAAATAGGAACTACCAGAAAATTACAAAAAAAATATAAAGATATTATAATTATTCATTCTCCTGAATTTTTAACTAAAAAAAATGCTGCTCATGATACACAATATCCTCAAAAAAATATTATTGGTATTTTAGATTTAAATAATAAAGAATTATATAAAAAAGGAGAGGAAGTATTAAATATTTTGCCAGACTCTCCTTATAATAAGATAATTTTAGCTGAAGAAGCAGAAATAATTAAATATGGTAATAATAGTTTTCTTTATTTTAAAGTAGTCTTTTTTAATATTTTATATGATTTAGCTCAAAAACATAATTTAAATTATAAAAATATAAAAGAAGCTCTTGTGGTTGATAAACGGATTGGTGCTAGTCATACTAATATTAAAGATTCTGGAGGAAGAGGGGCGGGTGGTCATTGTTTCTTAAAAGATTTTGAAATATTTATAAATATGTTAAAAGATTTAAATTTAGAACAACAAATAAAAACTTGTGAAGAATTAAGAAATTTAAATTTAAAATATTTAAAAAATAGTCAAAAAGATTCAGAATTATTAAAAAATATTTACGAAAAATAAATAACAAAAAATAGTTTAAGAACTATTTTTTGTTATTCTTTAAGAGGCTATTTTATCAGCTTCTTCAAAATTCATGGATAATAAATTAGAAAGACCATCATCACTCATGGTGATACCATAAATAATTTTAGACTCTTGCATAGTAGCTCTATTATGAGTGATAGCAATAAATTGTGTTTTATTTGATAATTTAGCTAATATTTCAGCAAATCTAATTGAATTTGCTTCGTCTAAGGCAGCATCAACCTCATCTAAAACAACAAATGGTGAAGGATTATTAGCTATGATAGCAGAAATTAAAGCAATAGAAGTTAAAGCTTTTTCTCCTCCGGAAAGCATATTAATATTAGCTAATTTCTTACCAGGAGGAATAGCTTTTATTTCTATACCATATTGTTTTTTAACTTTATTATCCTCTTCTTCTAATTTAACTTCGTTAATATCTAAAATTAATTCAGCTTGACCACCTTTAAATAATTTTTGAAAATATTTATTAAATAATTTATTTATATCTTTAAAAGCTTTATCAAATTGAGTAGAAATAGTTTCTTCTAAGTCTTTAATAATTTTTTCTAGTTGTTTAATGGCTTTTTCTAAATCATTTGTTTGTTTATCTAAAAAATCATGTCTTTCTTTTACTTCTTGATATTCTTTAATAACTGTCTGATCTATGCTACCAATAATATTTAATTGTTTTTTAAGGTTTAATATCTTTTCTTTACATTCTTCTAAATTTATTTCTTGTGTTTCTTTATTTAAATTTATCTTACTAGCATCGTCTCTTATTTCTTTATTTAAATCTTCATATTTTGTTTCTAAACGAGCTAAAATTACTTTTATTTCATTTAATTTATTATTCTTAATATTAAAATCTGCTTGAAATTGACGAAATTCTTTTTGACTCTGAACTAAAGATTGTTTTTTATCTTCTTCTATTTTATTAAAGTCTCTAATTTCTTCTTCTTTATCTTTTACTTTTCTATTTTGTTTAAAAATATTATTTTCTAATTCTTTTAAATCTTCTCTTAATTTATCTTTACCTTCTATTTTATTAAACTCCTTAATGCCCTTTATTTTATTTAATTCTTCTTTATAATTATCAATATTAATATAAACTTGTTTTAAATTATTATTAATAATAGCTATTTTAGTTTCTATTTTATTAATTTCTATTAAAATATTTTCTTTATCTTTTAAGGTTTGGTTAAAATCTCTTTGTACTATACTTTTATTATGAGATTTAACTTTTTTAATTTTTTGCCAAATATTTTTAATATCTCTACATAACTTATAAGCTATGTTCTTAATATTTGTAAAATTATCTCTTTTTTCTATATCTTCTATTTCTTTTTCTAATTCTTTTTGTTTTTTATATAAATTATCAAAATCAGAAAATAAATCTTTATTTAATACTTCTTTATCTTTATTATTTAATAATAATTCTTCTGCTTTTTTAAAATCTTTTCTAATTATATTTTCTTTTTCTTTAAAAATCTTTAATCCCTTATTTAATTCTCTTAATTCCTTACTACTATTATCTTTATTTGTTTCTTCTTTCTTTACTTCTTTTTCTAAAAATTCTTTTCTGTTTTTATGCCAAAGAAGATCAGTTTTACCAGTAGCTAATAAATTTAAATCTACTTGTCCTTCTAAAAATGTTTTTTCTTTCAAAAAAGAGTTTAATTTATCTTGTTCTTCTTTTAATTTATTATTTATTTCTTGAAAATTATCTTGGCGAGAAGAAGTTCTTTCTTCTTTTTCTAAAACAGTTTGTAAATTAATTAATTTCTGATTTAAATCTGAAACTTCTTTTTCTAATTTATTATTTATTTCTTTATTATCTTTCAATTTTATTTCTAAATTATTTACTAAATAACCATAATAATTGCTTTGTCTTTCTTTTAATTCTTTGCTTATTTTTTCTCTTTTTTCTAATTTATTTACTTGTCTTATTAGGCTACGTAAACGAGGAGTAAGTTCCTTTAAAATATTAATAGTTTGTCCTATGTTTTCTTTAGAGTGTCCTAATTTATTTTCTGCTTGTTGTTTTTTTATTTGAAACTGCTTCACACCGGTGGCTTCATCAAAAAACTCTTTTCTTTCCGCAGCCGAAGAAGTAAGAATAGTTGTGATCATTCCTTGGCCAATAATACTATATGTTTTTTGCCCAAAATTAGCTTGGGCTAAAAGCATTTGTACATCTAATAATCTCACTTTATTATTATTAATCAAATATTCACTTTCTCCTTGACGATTAATTTTACGTGTAATTATAATTTGTTCATAATCTATATTTACTAAATGATCTTTATTATTTAAATATAAGTCTACCTGAGCAAAACCAAGTTTTCCTTTTTTATCAGAACCAAAAAAAATAACATCTTCTGATTTCTTACCTCGTAAAGTTTTATTACTCTGTTCCCCTAAAACCCATCTAACAGCATCTGCTATATTTGATTTACCAGACCCATTAGGACCAACTATAGTTGTAAGCTCTTTATTAAAAATAAGTGTTATTGCTTTAGCAAATGATTTAAACCCTTGAATTTCTAATTTTTCTAAATACATAAGTAAAAAAATAAAGTCCCTAAATAAGACATTTATTATTTTAACATATTTTATAAAGAAATAAAATAAAAAGGGCCTCTCTTTTAATAAAAAAAGAGAGGCCCGGACATCACATCACTCAGTAAATAGTTATTAAAAATGATTTAGTAAAATATACAACTAAATCACAACCGAGTGAGTTCCCCCACGTGAAATTCCTCCTCCTAATATAAATGTACTAATTAATAAATAATTATAAACACATCATTAATAATTTGTCAATAGTTATCTTTAATTTTATATGATATTTTTTCCAAAGCTCCTATAAAAGCAGCTCGTCTTATATTTATATTATATTTTTTAGATATTTTCCAAACCAGATCCCAAGAAGATAACATTTTTTCTTTTAATTTACAATTAACAGTTTTTTTTGTCCAATAAATGTTATTTAAATTTTGTAAACATTCAAAATATGACACTACAACACCTCCTGCATTTGCCAAAACATCTGGAATAATAATAAGTCCTTTTTTGTTTAATACTTTATCTGCATCAAATGTTATTGGCCCATTAGCTAATTCTAATATTATTTTTGCTTTTATTTTATTTACATTTTTCTTATTAATTTGATTTTCTAAAGCAGCTGGAATTAATATATCAGTATTTAAAGTTAATAATTTTTCTTTTTTAATACTTTTATAATTATTAAAACTATTTAATGTTTTATTTTTTTTCTTATACTCTAAAGCCCTATCTATATTAATACCATTTTTATCAAATAAAGCTGTTTTAGAGTCAGATAATGCTATTATTTTATATTTATAATCATACAATAATTTAGCTATAACACTCCCAGCATTACCAAAGCCCTGTATTGCTACAGAAAGATTATTTCCTAATTTTAATTTTTTTATAACTGCTTGTAATATATAAAAACCTCCTGTTGCTGTAGCAGTATCGCGTCCTTTTGATCCTCCTTTTTCTACTGGCTTACCAGTTACAACGCCTATAGATTTCTTTCCAATTAATTTAGAATATTCGTCAGCTATATAAGCCATAATTTGTGAGTTTGTGTATAAATCTGGTGCTGGTATATCTTTTTTTGGTCCAATAACATCTACAAAAGATTTTGTCCATGCTCTAGATAATTTTTCTATTTCTTTTTTACTTAAAGTTTTTGAATCTACAATAATACCACCCTTTCCTCCACCCATAGGTATATCAACAAGAGATGTTTTTATTGTCATCCAAAAAGCTAAAGCTTTAATATCTTCTAAATTAACTTTAGGATAAAAACGAATACCACCTTTATATGGCCCACATATACTACTATACTGAACTCTATAAGATTGAAAAATTTTTAAACTACCATCGTCCATTTTTATTGCTGGCCAAGCTGTTATAATTCTTTCTGGAGTTTTTAATATAGTTAAAATATCTTTATCTAAATTCATAATACTGGCAGCACTTTCTAACTGCTTCATAGCATTGTTGTAAAGATTCATATTTTTAATTTTTTTTTGATTTATCCCAATCTGGCAATATAATTGGAGTACCTTGTATATATTTATATGCTTGTAATGCAGCTTTACAACCTTCGCCTGCTGAAATAACTATTTGTTTATATGTTATTTGAGTAATGTCTCCTGCTGCAAATAAACCTGGTGTTTTTGTTTCACAATCTGAAGAAATTTTTATTTCTTTACGGTCAGTAAGTTCTACTAAATCTCTTAACCAATCTGTCGTTGCTATATGTCCAATTTCTATAAAAATACCACTTACTTTTATTTCTTTTTCACCTTCTTTGCCTTCTCCAGAAATATATACTAAAGAATTAACAACATTTTCTCCCTTTATTTCTTTTACATTAGAATTTAAAATTAATTCTATATTATCTATTTTTTTAACTTGATCTATTAAAATTTGTTCCCCATTAAAGGTATCTTTTCTATGAATTAAATAAACCTTACTTGATTCTCTACTTAAATATTCTGCTGCATCTAAAGCAGAATTACCACCACCAACCACAGCAACGATTTTGTTTTTAAATAAAGGACCATCACAAGTAGCACAATAACTAACTCCTTTAGCTGCTAACTCTTTTTCTCCGGGTACCTTTAAATTACGGGGGGTTAAACCAAAACATAATATAACTGTTCTAGCTTTAGTTTCTTCTTCATCTACTGTTTTAATAATAAAAAGTTTCTTCTCTTTTTTTATATCAATCACTTCTTTAAATAAAAATTTTGTACCATAAATTTTAGCCTGTTCTTGAAACTTCTCCATTAATTCTATCCCTCCTGTATGTTTAACACCTGGCCAATTTTCAATATCATCTGTTAAAGAAGCTTGTCCTCCTAAATCTTTAGAAATAATTAATGTTTTTAAAGAACGGCGTGTTGTATAAAGAGCGGCAGTTAAACCGGCGGGCCCTGCCCCTATTATTATTACATCATAAGTTGTGCTATCCATAGTATCTTAATTAAATTATAATTGTTTATTTATCTTATCATTTAAATCGTCTTTGCTTTGTAAACCGGTCATATCCTCAATAACTTGACCATTTTTAAATATCTTTAAAGTAGGAATACTCATTACTTGAAATTCTTCTGCTTTTTTCTTGTGCTCATCAATATTTAATTTAGCAATTTTTAAGTTTTCTTTATCTTTAAGTTCTTCAACTAATTCATCAATTATTGGTCCTTGCATTTTACATGGTCCACACCAAGGAGCCCAAAAATCTACCAAAACTACTCCTTTAAATTCTTGTACTTCTTTTTTAAAATTTTTATCACTTAATTCTAAAGCCATATTTTTTACTTAATTATTAATCTATCACTTGTGTTACAATTTAATTTAATTATTAATTAGGTTATTTTAAAAAAAATATTTATAAATTTTTTTAATTCTTTTTTATTAATATTTTTATATTTACCGAAACACCCATTTACCTTATCATTTAATAAAAGTTTTGTCACTGAGTCTAAAGAAGCACGAGCAGCTAAAACTACTCTAATTATTTCTTCTATATCTCTTTTATTATTATACATCTTTTCAATAGATTTAACCTGACCCTCTATACGATGTAATTGAGATATTATTTTTTGAGAATTGCAAACTTTATTATTCATACTTTATACCCTTATGGGGTATATTACTATATTAATTTGTTTACGTCAAAAAGTAAAGTTTAGTTTTCTTTTTTTAAAAAATATCCCATATCCATCAAAGTTATACAATATCCACACCAATCTCTGGTTTTCATCAGTATTTCCAATTTATTATTAAATTCTAACCATATTTTATCATTTTCTCTCATATATTTACATTAATTATAAGCATCTTTCCCAAATTATTTTAAAAATAAAAATTAAAAAAATAGTTCTTTAAAGGGTAATTTTTAATAAAGCGAGCTGTTGTATATACGGAACTTTAAGGTATATTTTTTGTCTAATATTAGATAAAAAATTATCTATAATCTTTCTCATCTTCAATCTCTCCAACTAATTCTTCTAATAAGTCTTCCATTGTTACTAACCCTAAAAGTTGATCTTTTCTAGTTACTAAAGCCATGTGACTATGCTTTTTTCTCATTTTGTTAAAAACAATATTTACTTTTACATGTTCATTTACTTTTATTATATCTTGTCTATAATTTTCTAATAAATTTTCCCTATTATCACTATTTAAAACTCTCATTATATCAATAACATGAACATAACCAATAATATTATCTTTTTGGTTATGAAAGACCGGATAACGACTAAAACCTTTTTGAGCCATAAAATAAGCTACTTGATCTACTGCCGCATCATCATTTAAAACTTCCATCTTATACCTAGAAGTCATTACTTCTTTTACTTTTGTATCATTAAATTCTAAAACATTCATTATCATTTCATGTTCTTCAAACTCTAAAACGCCTTTTTCAACAGCCAGTCTACTTAAAGCTTTAAATTCACTTTCTGAAACTAATTCTGCTATTTTACCTTTAGTTAATAATAATAGTAGTTTTTCTAAAAGAAAAACTACTGGAAAAGCTATGATTTGTAAAAAATAGACAAAAGGAGCAAAAAATATAGCCATTTTTTCAGCGTTTGCTTGAAAATATGCTTTAGGATACATTTCACCAAATATTAGTATCAAAAAAGTCATTATTCCTGTTACAATACCAACTGCAGCTGAACCAAATATTTCTGTTGTCCAAAGAGTAGCTAAACTAGCTGCGCCAATATTTACTAAATTATTACCTAATAATATAATAATTAATAACCTATGCTTATTATGTAATAATTTGATTAATTTTTTATTTTTTTTACTATTAGCTAGTGTTAGTTCCTTTATTTTAGCAGAAGATAAAGAAAACATGGCTATTTCCATACCAGAAAACCAAGCAGATAAAACTAATAATATAAATAAAATAATAAAATCCATATATTTATTAAAAATAATAAAAAAATTTAAATTTAACAATAATCTTAATATGGTGACCCCACCAGGAATCGAACCTGGATCTAAAATTTAGGAAACTTTTGTTTTTTCCATTAAACTATGGGGTCTCCTTTGTTTTTAATCTTTTTATGTGTCGTAAAAAATTAAAATTTAAAAAAACTACTTAATAAATTAAAATTTTGCTCTAAATAATATAATATAACAAACAAAATTAATAAAAACCCCGCAATTAGTAAAGACTTTCTTATATCTTTTTGAAACATTTCTTTTTTTTCCATAATTTTATATTAATTATTATAATAATAATATATACTTAATAAAAAGTCCATAAAATTTTTGACTTTTTTATTTATTTAGATTAAGATTTAAGAACTTATAAAATAATCTAAAAATATGTTTAATAAAAATCCATTACCTGTTCAACAAAAAAATATAGAAACAATTATTGGCCCCTCTGTGAAGTTAGAAGGAAAATTTCAAGGAGAAGGAGATTTAATTGTAGAAGGTATTTTAATAGGCTCTTTAGAAACAAAGAAAAACCTTAAAGTAAGTTCTGGTGCTATAATACAGGCTAATATTAAAGCGGATAATGCATTTATATCTGGAAAAGTAAAAGGGAATGTTTCTGTAAAAGGAAAATTAGAAATAACAAATACTGCTATTATTATAGGTGATATTAGATGTAAAATAATTTCTGTTGAAAGCGGTTCTTTAATGCAAGGAAAAATAATAATGCCTGTTCAAAATATAGATCATAAAAGAGATAATTTAGATAATAAAAAAGAGGGAAATAAAAAAATTGAAAAAAATAAAGAAAAAGAATAAAAAAAACACCATGTATCTTTATATTTATGATTCTTTTCTAAATGATAAAAAGTATAATGACTTATTAATTAAAATTGAAAAAAGAGTCACTGACTTAGGTATAAAAGGAAGGGTGGTTCGTCTGTCTGTATTAAAAAATATGAAAGAATTAATTATAGATGGTATAAAAGATGGTGTAGAAACTATTATTGTTACAGGAGACACAAAAACCTTTTCTAAAGTTATAAATATTACTGCTAACCTTAATATAACACTGGGATTAATACCGGTTAACAGTAATAATAAAATAGCTAAAATGCTTGGTATACCGCCTGGAGTTTTAGCTTGTGAAATTTTATCTTCTCGTATAATAAAAAGAATTGATTTAGGTAAAGCTAACAAATATTATTTTATTAACAAAGCATATATTAACAACGGTATAGTAGAAATTGATTATGGTAATTTTAAAATAATGCCAATCACAAAAGAAAATAATATTACTTTTTATAATTTTTCTAGTAACAAAAAATTTAACCCTACCGATGGAATATTAGAGACTGTAATAACACCTATAAAATCAACATTTTTTGGTAAAAAATTAATAAAAAGTACTATATTTCCTTTTGATAATATAAAAATAAATAGTCTTTCTGATGAACAAGCAACATTATTAATAGATGAACAAATTATAGTAAAAACACCTATAAAAATAAACGTTATTCCTAAAAAATTAAAAATAATAGTAGGCAGTGAAAGAAACTTTTAACAAATAAAAAAAACTTTTAAATTTAAAAGTTTTTTTATAATTGTTTATTTTTTTCTTTCCTAAAATCTAAAACTAAATATTGTTGAGCTACAGAAAAAAGAGTATTTACTAACCAATAAAATGTTAACCCGGCTGGAAAATTAGCACCTATAACAACTGTAATAACTGGCATCATATACATCATTTGAGTAGCCATAAGATTATTAGTTGTTCCTTGTTTTTTAGACATCATTGTTTTAGATTGCCAAAACTGTGCTAAACCAGCTAATAAAGCTAGCCAAATATTTTTTTCTACAAAATCAATAAAACCAAAAGCTATGGTATTTATTACCCCCGGATCAGGAATGATAGTATATAAGGCATCCATACCCTCTCCTTTTTCTAATATATTAAAAAATACTTTATAAATAGCTATTAAAAATGGTAGTTGTATTAAAACAGGAAGACAAGATGAAAAGGGATTTATATTTCTTTCTTTATACAAAGCCATTAGCTCTGGTCCCATTTTTTCTTTATCGTCTTTATATTTTTCTTTTATTTTCTCTATTTCTGGTTGTATGGTTTGTAAGTCTTTTTGTGATTTAATAGCTTTTATATTTAAAGGATATAAAAGTAACCTAATTATTAATGTTAATAATAAAATTGCTATACCCAAATCATGTAATGGTATTAAGGTATACAAAAAAATTAATAAATTAAAAATTGGTTGATAGAATAATGTAAAAAAAATTTCCATTTTATTTTACTAAATTATTAATTATTTAATTGGATCAAAACCACCCTTAGAAAAAGGATTACACCTTATAATCCTATAAAAACCCTTTATTAAGCCTTTTATTAATCCTAGTTTTTTTATTGCTTGATATATGTATTCTGAACAATGTGGTTTAAATTTACAATATCCATTTGGAAAGAATATTTTTAATACTCCTTTGTCTGGAGAAAGTGTTTTTTGATAAAAGCGAATAACTTTTAATATTATTTTAATAATTATTTTATTTATATAATTATATTTTAATAGTATTTTATTCATTATATATTTTTATTTTAGAAAAAGCGAATATTAATTTCTTTTTTATAGATAAAAAATCTAAATTTAGTGAAGTTTTTTTAGCTATAATTAGCAAATAATATCCTTTTTTTAATTTTGGTAATAATTCTTTTATAACTCCTCTTAAGCGTCTTCTTAATAAATTTCTTTTAACAGCTTTTTTATCTACTTTAGTGGATATTATAAACCCTATTTTTGTTTCTTGTTTATTAAAATTATATTTAATAACAAATTCTGGTAAAAAAAATGTATGTCCTTCTTTTAAAAGTTTATTAATTTCTTGTTCTTTATATAAACGATTTTTAAAGGGTAGCATAATAAATTTATGTTGCTATTTTTTTTCTTTTTCTTAACCTTTTTCTTTTTAATATATTTCTTCCACCAGAAGTAGACATACGAGATCTAAAACCGTGTGTCTTTTTTCTTTTTCTTTTTTTGGGTTGATAGGTTCTTTTAGTTGACATGTATATAATTTATAGTATTAAATATAAAATAACTGCTTTAAGATAACATTTTTTTATTATATTAGCAAGATATTTATTGTTTTTTATTATTAACACATTATTAACACATTGTTAACTTTTAAGGTATTTAAGTATATATATTTTTATGTTATTATATAAATAATTGTCTGTTACAAAATATATGAACAACTATGATAAAATATGGGAAGGAGTTTTAGGGGAACTAGAACTTTCTGTCAGTAAGGCTAATTTTACCACTTGGTTTAAAAATACTTTTATTATAGATATAAATAATAATGAGGTTGTTATTGCTATTCCTAATGTTTTTACAAAAACTTGGTTAGAAAAAAAATATCAAAATAAAATATTAAATGCTTTAGAAAATGTTTTATCAAAAAGTAATCTACAAGTTATCTACAGGGTTAAAGAAAAGAAAGAAAAGGCTAATATTAGCAAAAATAATAATATTGATAATGTAAAAAAAGAAGGTACTGTGTATAAAATAAAAGAGGAAAATAAAAAAATAAATACTAAGTTTGGTCTTAATTTTAAATACACTTTTAATAATTTTGTTGTTGGTCCTGGTAATGAATTAGCTCAAGCTGCTGCTCAAGCTTCTTCTAGAAAACCGGGCGCTATGTATAATCCTTTATTTATATATGGGGGTGTTGGTTTAGGTAAAACTCATCTTGTCCAGGCTATTGGTAATTATATTTTAGCTCAAAATACTGCTAAGAAAATTTTATATATTAATAGTGAAACATTTACTAATGATTTTATTTATGCAATTAAAAGTGGAAGAACTGCTCAATTTAAAGAAAGTTACAGAAGTGTAGATTTGTTATTAATAGATGATATACAATTTATAGCTGGAAAAGAACAAACACAAGAAGAATTTTTTCATACTTTTAATGCTTTACACCAAAATAACAAGCAAATAGTTATTTCTTCTGATAGGCCTCCTAAGGCTATACCTTCTATTGAAGAAAGGTTAGTTTCTAGATTTGAGTGGGGCATGATAGTAGACGTTTCTTCTCCGGATCTAGAAACAAGAGTAGCTATATTAGAAATGAAGTGTCAAGAAAAAAATTATACTATGACTAAAGAAATAATTAATTATATAGCTGAAAATATCCAAGAAAATATTAGAGAATTAGAAGGAGCTTTAAATAGAGTAGCAGCTTTTCATGAACTAAATAATACACCCCCAACTATAGAAAGTGTTGAATCTATTTTAGGTGGTGTTTCTGCTAATATTAAAAAGGCTGGTTTAACTAGTAAAAAATTATTAAACAATATTGCTCTTTTTTATGATGTAACAATGGAAGAATTAGTTGGTAGTAGTCGTAAAAATGAAATAGTTGTTCCTAGACAAATAGCTATGTTTTTAATGAGGGAAGAATTAAAATCTTCTTTTCCTAATATAGGACAAAATGTTGGGGGTAGAGATCATACTACGGCTATGCATGCTTGTGAAAAAATTAATAGATTAATTAATGAAGATGAAAAAATAAAAAATGATGTTTATATTCTTAAACAAAAAATTTATGAATAATTTGTTTATAAAATATTATTAACCTCTTAATATATGTTTGATAAATTGTTTATATTATAATAGTTTATTAATATCAAAAATATTAAAGACTTAAAAATATGTATTATTACATAGTTATCCGAATAGTATTCAACTTATTATACACATTAAAAAATCTATAAAATTATTAAAAAATCTATAAAATTATTAAAAAATATTATATTTATCAACATATCAACAGGGCTTATTACTATTATTATTAATTAAATATATAAAACTATTAATATAACTATATGAAATTAATTTGTACGCAAGAAAATTTAAATAAAGGATTGAACTTAGTTTCTTATTTAGCAAATAAAAACATTAATTTACCAATCCTTAATAATGTATTATTAAAAGCTAATAAAAATGGTTTAACTTTAATAACTACTAATTTAGAAATAGGTATAAAAGTTTTTATTAGAAGTAAAGTTGAAGAAGAGGGTGAATTTACAGTAGATGCTAAATTATTAAATAATTTTATTTCTCTTTTACCAAAAGAAAACATTGAAATTATTACAAAAGACAAGGTATTAAATATAAAAAATAAAAATCAAGAAGCTAATATAAGTGGTTTAGATGCAGAAGATTTTCCTTTAATACCAGAAATAGAAAAAGAAAATGAAGTAGAAATAAAAATTAAAGATTTAAAAAAAGCTTTAAATCAGGTTATTTTTTCAGCTTCATCAGATAATTCACGTATTGAAATAAATGCTGTAAACTTTTTATTTAAATCAAATCAATTAATTTTAGTAGCTACAGATAGTTATCGTTTAACAGAAAAGAAGATTAAAATAAATAGTAATAAAGAAAAAAATTTAATTATTCCTTTAAAAACAGTACAGGAATTAGTTAGAATTTTAGATGAAGAAGATAATCAAAAAATAAATATATATTTTAATGAAAATCAAATAATGTTTATATTTAATAACATTGAATTAGTTTCTAGAGTTATAAATAGTAAATATCCAGATTATAAGCAAATAATTCCCAAAGAATTTATTACTACTATGAGATGTGAAGTTAATAAATTAATACCAATTATTAAATCTGTTTCTTTATTTTGCAAACAAGGTATTAATGATATTAATTTAATATTTGATAGTAAAAATCAAAAATTAGAAGTATCAACAACATCTTCTATTAATGGAAGCAAGGATATTGCTAAGATTCCAGTTAAAATTACTGGGGAAAATAATGATATAGTTTTTAATTTTAGATATTTATTAGATGGTTTAAATAATATTAATAATAAAGAAATTATTATTAATATAAACAATAGTAAATCACCAGGATTATTAAAACCAGAAGACGGACAAGATTATATTTATTTAATAATGCCTATTAAACAATAAAAATATAAAAACATTAGATTTATTTATAATATTTTTATATTTGATTTACTGATTTAAATTTGATATTATTATTTTATGATAACCTATTTAAAAGGAAAAATATTCAAAAAAGACAACAAAGCTATTATAATATTAATTAATAATATTGGTTATAAAGTTTTTTTAAATAAAAAAGAGTTAGAAGGATTAAAAATAAACTTAGAAAAAGAATATTATATATATACTAATGTTAAAGAAGATATTTTAGATTTATATGGATTTAAAACAATAAATGAATTAAATTTTTTTGAAAAATTAATATCTGTTTCAGGTGTTGGTCCTAAATCTGCTTTAAATATTTTATCATTAACATCTTTAAATAATTTAAAACATGCAATCACAAGCGGTGATCCGTCATTATTACAACAGGTCTCAGGTATTGGTAAAAAAACATCGGAAAGACTCGTTGTAGAATTAAAAGAAAAAATTATAATAGATTTTTCTGAACAAAGCCCTATTATAGAAAACAATAAACAAGTTACAGAAGCTTTAATATCTTTAGGGTATAAAGAAAGAGACGCTAAAGAAGCTGTTAAAGAATTAGAAGATAATGAGAACGATTTAGGTAATAAAATAAAAGATGCTTTAAAACTCATTAATAAAAAATGAGAATAACAGAAAAATATAATGTAGATAATTTTTTAAAAACCAGATTTATTTCTGGTGCTTTTTTACAAAGTAGTGTTTGGCAAGAATTTTTAAAAAAACAAAATAAAAAATATTGGCAAATAAGTGTTAAGGATGAAAACAATATTATAGCTAGCTGTTTAATATATGAAAATAAACTACCTTTTGGAAAAAGTTATTTATATTCCCCTAAGGGGCCTATTATTTCTTCGGATATTAGTAATTATAAAAAAGAAAAAGCTTTTCATTTGTTATTATCTAAGATAAGAGATTTAACAGTAGATACAAAAAAAGAAGAAGAAATATTTTTATCATTAGAAGTAATAAATATAGATTTAACAAAAGAATTTATTAAAACAAATAATATACAGCCAGCGGACACACTTATTATAGATTTAACAAAAGATATTGAAAACATTTTAAAAAAAATGCATCAAAAAACTAGATATAATATTGGTTTAGCTAATAGAAAGGGTGTAAAAATAGAGGTTAGCAAAAAAGAAAAAGATATAGAAATATTTTTAAAATTAATTAAAAAAACTGCTAAAAAAAACAATATAAAAATACACCCAGATAAATATTACAGATTATTATGGAAAACATTACTAGAAAAAAAATCTGGGGAATTATATTTAGCTAAAATAAATAATATAATAATAGCTGCCAATATTATTATTAAGTTTGGTCAAAGCGTTACTTATTTACATGGTGGATTTGATTATAATTACAGAACATATATGGCTCCTTATTTATTACAATGGGAAATAATCAAAAAAATAAAAAAAGAAGGTTTTTTATTTTATGATTTTTGGGGTATAGCATCTAAAAATAACAAAAATAATAAGTGGTCAGGGTTTACTAGATTTAAAAAAGGGTTTGGTGGTCAAGAAAAAAGTAGTTTAGGAACATATAATTTTATATATAATAAACAAATATATTTTTTATATTCCATATTTAAAAAAATTAAAAATATGATAAAAATATGATAAAAAAGGTATTAATATCTGCTGCTGGACGTGGTACAAGAATGCTAGATTTAGCTAAAAATAAACCAAAGCATTTAATTAAAGTAAATGGCAAACCATTTTTATATTATTTATTAAATAATTTAAGAGAAGCAGGTTTTAAAGAGATAATAATAGTAGTAGGATATAAAAAGGAACTTATAGAAGATTTTTTAAAAGATTATACTAAAGAATTTAAAGTAAACTTAGTAAATCAATTTGATATTTTAGGAGAAGATAGATATGGAACCGCTTGTCCCTTAGAGTGTACAAAAGATATTTTTAAAAAAGAAAACTTTTTATCTGTTTACGGAGATAATCTATATTCAGTAGAAGATTTAAAAAGATTTAATATTGATGATGAATATTGTTATATAGCTGGTTTACCACATAAAAATCCAGAAAATTATGGTGTATTAAGTGTAGATAAAGATGGTTTTTTAAAAAGCATAGTTGAAAAACCAAAAAAACATATTGGCAACCTTATAAACACTGGTTTATATAAATTCACTCCAGACGTTTATAAATATTTAGATAAAATAAGCTTATCACCAAGAGGAGAATATGAACTAACAGATATAATAAATATTTTAGCAAAGAATAAAAAAATTAAAGTAAAAAATTTAAAAGGGATCTGGTTAGATTTTGGTAAACCCAAAGATATAAACAAGGTAAAAGAGTATTTAAATAGTCAAAATGATTAAAATGATTATTAAAAAATTATTTCCTAAAAAATTATTATTATTTTATCATTATTTTTTATCAAAAACAGCCTCATGGTATTATAATAATCCTAGTAAAAAATTAATTGTTATAGGTGTTACTGGCACCAATGGTAAAACAACTACTACAAATATAATTTCTCAGTTATTAGAATGTTTAGGACATAAAACAGGGCTAGTTTCTACTGTTAATTTTAAAATTGGTGATAAAGAATGGTTAAATAACAAAAAAATGACCATGCTTGGTAGATGGCAGACACAAAAAATAATTAAACAAATGTTAAAAGATAATTGTAAATATGTTATCATAGAAACATCTTCTCAAGGCATAGAACAGTTTAGACATAAAGGCATTGATTATAATCTTGTTATTTTTACAAATTTAACACCAGAACACATAGAAGCACATGGTGGTTTTAAAAACTATAGAGCAGCTAAAGAAAAATTATTTAAACATTTAAGTGAAGGGAAAAGTAAAAAGTTTAAAAAGATTATTATAAGTAATATAGATGATAAAGAAACAGAGAGATTAAAAAAATTTCCTGTAGATAAATTTATTACATATGGTTTTAAGAATAAAGCAGATTATAGAGGAGAAGATTTAAAATTAGAAAATGGTTTAGTTTCTTTTTCTTTAAATAATAAAAAATTTAAAACACCATTTTTAGGAGAATTTAATGGTTATAATATATTAGCTGGTATTAGTACAGTGGTTACTCTTGGTTTTGATTTATATAAAATTATGAATTGTAAATTAAAAACAGTACCAGGAAGACAAGAATTTATTAAAGAAAAACAAAATTTTAAGATTTTAATAGATTATGCTCCAGAACCAGAAAGCTTGAAACAGTTATATAAGGCTTTAAAAAATTTCCCTAAAAATAAAATTATACATGTTTTAGGTTCTTGTGGAGGAGGGAGAGATAAGAACAGACAACCTATTTTAGGTGAAATAGCTAGTAACAAAGCAGAGGTTGTAATTATTACCAATGAAGATCCTTACGATGATGATCCTCAGGAAATAATAAATAATATAGCTCGAGGGGCATTAAAAAACAAAAAGATATTAAATAAAAATTTATTTAAAATAAAAAACAGAGAACAAGCTATTAAAAAAGCTCTTCAATTAGCAGAAAAAGATGATTTAGTATTAATAACTGGTAAGGGCGCAGAGCAGGCAATTTGTGTGGCTAACGGTAAAAAAATAGAATGGGACGATAGAAAAGTTGTTAAAAAATTAATAAAGCTATTATAATTATAGACAATAAGTAGGCTAGGTAACATTTAAAAAAGTATTTTAACTTAAAATAAATAAAACAATAATTTAGCTAATATTAGTTTAAAAAAGTATAAAAGTATAAAATATAAAAAATAACAAAAAAACCCTTGACAATAGCTATGTTTTTTGTTAGTATTCAGTCATGTATTTTTCCTTAGCGAACCCAATAATAAAGAAAAATTAAATAAAAAAACTTATCAAGATTATTTTGATAGGCCTATTTTTTTGTCTGTTTATTGATTGAAAATTAAACATTTAATAACATGTCTCAAACAAAAAAAAGACGTTATCGTAAATATTTTAAAAAATCACAAGATATTATTCCTATACCAGACTTGGTAGAGGTTCAAAAAAAATCATATACTTGGTTTTTTAAAGAAGGCTTAAAAGAATTATTTAGTGAGGTTTCACCAATTAAGGATTTTATTGGTAGAAATTTAGAACTATATTTACTTGATTATTATTTAGATGAACCTAAATTTGATGAAGTGACTGCTAAAAATAAAAATATTACATATGAGGCTCCCTTAAGAGTAAATATTCGCTTAGTTAATAAAAGAACAAACGAAGTTAAAGAACAAGAAATATACTTAGGTGATTTTCCTTTAATGACAGATAGAGGAACTTTTATAGTTAATGGTGTAGAAAGGGTAATTGTATCTCAATTAATACGTAGTGCAGGAGCATTTTTTAGCACTCAGCATATAAGAGGTAGAAATTATTATGGTTCAAAAATTATACCTAATCGAGGAGCTTGGCTAGAGATAGAAACAGACACAAAAAACGTTATTTATGTAAAAATAGATCGTAAAAGAAAAGTACCAGTTACAGCTTTATTAAGAGCGTTTGGTTATTCCAGTGATAAAGAAATTTTAGAATTATTTAAAGATATAGATAATCACCCAAATGTAAATTTTATTCAAAACACAATAGAAAAAGATATTTCTCATAACGAAGCAGAAGGGTTAAAAGAAATATATAAAAGAATAAGACCAGGAGATTTAGCTACAGTAGAAAACGCTAGAACATTAATACACTCTATGTTTTTTAATTTCGAAAGATATGATTTTGGAAAAGTTGGTCGTTATAAAATAAATTCTAGATTTAGTTTGGATTTACCTAATAACAAAGAGACAAGAGTTTTAAGAAAGGAAGACTTAGTTTTAGTTATTAAAGAAATTATTAAATTAAATTTAAACCAAGAAGAAGCAGATGATATTGATCATTTAGGAAACAGAAGAGTTAGAGCCATTGGAGAATTAGTTCAGGGTAGGTTTCGTATTGGTTTAGCTCGTATGGAAAGAATTATTAGAGACAGAATGAGCACCCTAGATATTAATAATTTAACACCAAACCAACTTATTAATGCGCGCCCTATTATTGGAATTATCAAAGAGTTTTTTATGAGTTCACAATTGTCACAATTTATGGATCAAGTTAATCCTTTAGCAGAATTAGAACATAAAAGAAGATTGTCTGCTATGGGACCAGGAGGATTATCAAGAGAAAGAGCTGGTTTTGAGGTTCGTGATGTACACCGTACTCATTATGGTAAAATTTGTCCCATAGCTACTCCAGAAGGACCAAATATAGGTTTAGTTGGTCATTTAGCAACTTACGCTAGGGTTAATGACTTTGGTTTTATAGAAACACCTTATCAAAAAGTTTTACATAGTGTAGATAATAAAATAAAAAAAACCAGAGGTTATATTATTAATAAAACCATAAGAGGTATTATTAAAAAGGGTGAAAAAATTACTACTAAAAAAGCTAATGAATTAGCTAAATTAAAATTAAAAACAATAGCAATAAAACCTATTGTTACAGATAAAGTTGTTTATTTGGATGCATTTGAGGAAGAAAAATATAATATAGCATCTATTACAACACCTCTAGATGAAGAGGGATATTTTATAAAAGAATATGCTGATATTAGGATTAAAGGCTCTCCTAAATATGATAAGGTTGATAAAACTGATTTTATAGATGTTTCTACTAATCAAATTATGAGCATAGCAACAGCTTTGATTCCTTTTATGGCTCATGATGATGGACAAAGGGTATTGATGGGAACTAATATGCAAAGACAGGCTGTTTCTGTTATTAATCCTCAAGCACCAATTATAGGTACAGGAGCAGAGGAAAAAGCTGCTCGAGATTCTGGTCAAGTTATTATTTCCAAAACAACTGGAAAAGTTATTGCTCTAGACAGTAAACATATTGAAATTAAAGGAGGAAATGGAGTAAATAAATATTATTTAAATAAATTTGCCAGATCTAACGCATCAACAAGTATAAATCAACATCCTATTATTAATAAAGGTGATTTAATTAAAAAAGGACAAATTATTGCTGATGGTGCAGCAACTGAACAAGGTGAATTAGCTTTAGGGCAAAACATGTTGGTAGCATACATGGCTTGGGATGGAGGAAATTATGAGGATGCTGTTTTAATTTCAGAAAAAATAGTTAAAAATGATAATTATACTTCTATT
>Ga0187827_10003402_pt1 | contig 20575 bp, 16 predicted proteins | sample ETNtaG_39_FD_167969 | JGI IMG/M metagenome (GOLD analysis project Ga0187827, IMG submission 167969) | Marine microbial and viral communities from oxygen minimum zone, Eastern Pacific Ocean - ETNP2014_SV_150_PacBio MetaG (Illumina Assembly) | ecosystem: Environmental > Aquatic > Marine > Hypoxic... | reverse complement strand
TAGTGGAGATGACTTGAACTTGATAGAAGGACTGAGCGATGTAAAAGATGTTTTGGACTCTAGTTCACTTCAGGCATTAGCTAGTGGAACTTTAACAAACGACAAGGGAACATACACTTATGACCAATATCTGACACTTGGTAATTCATCAGTTGTGTTTGATGTATCTGAAGAGAGTGATGTTGAAGAAGACCCCCTTTTATACCTTAGAGTGAAGTCTGATTCAGCTACCGGAGACGCTTCAGATGGAACTGAAGTATTTAGGTATAAGCTATCATTCCCGACAGCACTAAAATCGGATGTTGACACAAGTAGAGACTTAGACGACTTGGATAACAAGAAATTTGTAATATTAGGGAAAGAATACAGCGTTTTGAACACAGAATTTACAACTGGTTCTAAACTAACCATTGAAATGATGGGTGGAGCTGTTCTTGACACATTAGAAGAAGGAGAGACAAAAACATATACCATAAGTGGTAATGACTACGAGGTTACTGCTACAACGATTACAGATACTGCACCTTACAAGGTTAAGTTTGTAATTAATGGTGAGACGACAGACGCTTTGGAAACAACAAATACTGAAAACCTTGAAGATGGTACACAACTGGGTATTAAAGAAATTTTACCAAATGAAGCTGGAGATGTAACTGCTGATGTAGTTGAATTCTATCTAGGGGCACAAAAGTTAAAGCTAGTTGATAGTAACTCTAGTGCGGATAATACAGATGGAACTTTAACTATCGGTACAAATGATATCTCTGATGGAGTAGCTGACTTGGTATGGAGTAACACATCAAGTGAAGTAACGTTGAGCACAATACAAATTGCATGGCAGTCAACAGATAACTATTATGTGCCTGTAGGTGGAAAACTTTCAGAGCATGTAGCTGATGACCAAGATGTTGTTGATTTGCTTAATACATTGAACATTGACTTCCAGTTTGCTAGTATGAGTACATCTGATTTGGATGAAATCAAACTAACGCCAAGTGGAAACAAAAAAATGAGACTACAGTACACAAACAAAGCTGGTCTTAAGTTGAGCCAAGAACTTTGGTATTACAACAACACTGATGCAGCACCAATTATTCTGTCTTCTGATGGGACTAGGCTTGTTGGTACATGTGAACTAGGAGCTACAACAGAAAGTGATAAGTGTGGAGATGCTTTTGACCTTAACATTACAAATGTTAGGAGAAATGACTTTTTTGTTGTTGAAACAAACAAGTACTCCCACCTAATGCAGATAAAGAAGATGAGTAACAGCGATAATACAATAACATTGAAAGAAATCGGTGGAGATTCAGACCCGGTAAGTGTTGACTCAGCTGGAAAGGCAGAATTCTATAAAGATGGTTATTTATATGAATTAACTGTTGATGGAAGTTATGTGGATGCTAACTTGACAAAAATAGCTGGAGATACTAGCGATATAGGAAATGATGGAAGTGACGGAGATAAGAGAGCTGACTTGTGGACACAAAATGGACATAAGATTAGGTTGTTATCTAACGGAACTGAGATTTTGGAAGCTCCATCAATAACTAGGGATGATACATCGACTGATGCTGCTAAGAACTACGTAAATGTAAGTTTTACAGTAGTTAGCAGTAAGATATCTGCATCTGGTGTAACGACTAGTTCCCAAATAGCAGATACTGAAGATTGGACTGACAAAGATCCAGGAACAGCATTAGAGAGCGACAGTAATATGAAACATGGAATGACCAAATGGGGTTCATTTATTGAGCACGACACAAGTGGTGATCAGGACTCTGTTGTGATAAACATTCCAGAGAAAGAAGCAATTGCTAATGTATATGTAACTGCTGGAGTGACTAAGTTAACTGAAGGGACTGCATCTGGAACTGACTCAGTAACCATACAAAAGATAGAAGTTGGAGCTACAAAGCTTGCTAAAGAAGTAAGTGATGTTAAGGCTCAGAATGCTATCTTAGTTGGTGGACCTTGTGCTAACAGCAAAGCTAGAGAAGCTCTAGGAAACCCTGCAGATTGTGCAGCAGGCTTCGAAGCTGGAAAAGGTAAGATTCAGTTGATTGAGCATGCTAACGGAAACGTTGCATTGTTAGTTGCTGGATATTCTGCAGCAGACACCAGAAAAGCATCACAAGTCTTAGCTGATTATCAAGACTATGCTGATGACTTGAAAGGTGAACAAGTTGAGGTTACAACTGCAACAGGTACTGTTTCAGAAGTAACGGCAGCAGCTGTAGTAGATGACCCTGTAGTCGACCCTGAGGAATAAAGAAATTAATTTTTTTCTTTTTTTTTATTTTTTTAAAATTTGTTAAATCTTTGTGATTTTTTAGATGTTTAGAATTCTTTTGATTTGATGTTTTAGACTGGTTCTCCGATGAATATGTTGTGTTTTGATCTGGTTATCCTTAGCTTGATTTGAGGAGCCTCTTTGTGATAATGAGGTATTGAGATGGATCTATTGTCAGATATGGCTATTCTTTCGCCCTTAAAACGTCCTTGACAGGCTATCTGGGCCTTTATTATATCTCCTTTTTTGAATGGTTTAGGTAATGGTTTGGTTTTAGTGATATTGAAGTCTGATTCTGTTTTTATTAGCTTTAAGTTGTATTTTTTCTCCCATCCCCTTAGCTTATCGAAGAATTTGTCGAAGTCGATTGATTTTACAGGATTTTTCCCGAATCTGTAAGGTAGGAAGTTTTGAATTCCCAGGTCTGCGCCTATCTTTTTTGCGAATTCTATTATTTTAGGCATTTCTTCCTCATTTATTCCTTTGAGGAGTACTGGTGTTATGATTATGTTGGTTTTTTTTGCTATGTATTCTGCTATTTCTTTGATTTTTTCTATGTTGTATGATTTGCCTGCTATTTCCTTTGTTATTTTGGAGTCTAGGGCGTTGATTGAGAAGTTGAATCTTGTTAGGCCAGCACTTACTAATTGGTCTACTTTGGCCTTTGTTAGGAGGACTCCGTTTGTGTCTATGGAGATTGTGGAGACTTGTGGTAGCTTTGAGATGCTTCTTATAAGGTCTGTTAAAGGTTCGTAAAGGAGGGGTTCTCCTTGGCTGGCTATATGTGCTTCAATGTTGTTTGAGTCTTTGAATTCTACTAGATTCTTGAACTCGTTTGATAAGTATTCTTCTTCAATTACAAAGTCTATTTCTCTTTTGTCTTGATCAACTGAGCAGTATATACATTCTAGATTACAGCTTGTTATGGGCTTTACTTCTATGATATTGGTATTTCTGTCTACTAAACCGAAAGAGATATTGCCGATTAAGGGTATCCCCGAGTTTTGGTGTATGTATATGGTTGATTTATTAGTGAGTTTGTTTCTTAGGTGGCTGAATCCTTTCTGAAGGAGATTGTTTAGTTTTTTATTTGCTTTGTTTTCATTGATGTTTTTGAAGATAATGGCGTTTTTTTCTACTTTATTTGCGTCTATTTTGTTTAAGTCTTCCTTTTTTAGTTTGAAAGTGAACAATCTCTGGAAAGTTACCTCTATTTGATCTGCTTTTTCTTGGAACTGTAAGTCTTTAAACTCTATTTTTGCCATATGATTTATGATTTTTTGTCATTTTGTCGAAAACCACCATGCTAAATGAGTAGTATATTCCACATGCCACTAACATATGAGGTGGTTTTTGAGCATACTCAGAATACTGCTGAGGATATCTGTGATTTATGTAGTAAATCACCACTTTAGGAAGAGCAGTATTCTGATATATAATATTTGCGTTTAAGTAACTAAAAATTTAAATAGACATTAGGTTTTGCTTTATTGAGGGAGATAAAGTGGATGAAACTAAAGAGATTGTTATTTCGTATGAGGCCCTTTTTGAGCTCTTAAGGAGGGAGAAGGATAGGGAGGCCTTACAGAAACTTAATGATTCTTTCTTCGAAGATGTTGTTAACTATATCCAGGATAAGAAAAAAAGTCTTTCTGAAAAAGAAGGTTCTTCGTCTTTGGGTGAAAGGGACAAGATAGATCAACAAATAAGGAATATTAAGAGAATCTTGAAGGAGTTGTACGAGAGAAGGGAGAGGAAAATAATTAACCTTGCAATAGATAAAAGTAGGATTAAGGCTGAAGTTGATACTTCTATCTTACTGAAGGATGAAGAAGTTCTGTTCAAATCGATATTAAGTACGCTTAATGTTGGAAGGGAAGGGATTTTGAGTAATGTTCTTGAGGGCAAGGTTCCCGAGAATATCGAGGAGAAGAAGGAGGCTTCCGGGTTGGTAAAGGAAGCCAATAAAGGAGAGAAGAGAGATACTAAATTAATCAGATTTTTGCATGCTGTTCCTAGGTTTTTAGGCAAGGAGCTTGAGGAGTATGGTCCTTTTGAGGAAGAGGATGTTGCAAGCCTACCTTTTGAGATATCTAATGTGCTTATAGAGAAAGGGAGAGCTGAAGAGATTAGTGAGTATTGAACATAGGTTACGTTGATTGAATAAGATGAGTTTAAGTGATACGATTGAAAAAAGAGCGAATTTTATTGTTGTGTTACTTCTTTTAGTATTGTTTACTTTGGCAATTACTAGTATTAGAGATAAATCAATTACTACGGACGAGATTAGTCATCTTGCTTCTGGTTACTCATACATTAAAACATGGGATTTTAGACTGAATATTGAGGCTTTGCCCCTGATTGATATGATATCTACGGTTCCTTTGCTGTTCTTGGACCCAATATTGCCATTGAATAGTACAAATTGGGCGCTTGCTGAGGCTTATGAAAGTGAGGGGCAGTATCATTGGGAATTTGGGGAACAGTTTTTCTATGAATATGGTAATGATGCGGACAAGATATTGTTTTTTGGCAGAATTCCAATGATTTTGTTGGCTTTGTTATTGGGGTTCTATGTTTTTAAGTTTGCTAAGGAATTATTTGGAGTAAAGTCTGGGTTGTTTGCGTTGTTTCTTTATGTTTTTAGTCCAAATATATTGGCTCATTCCAGGTTAGCTACGATAGATCTGGGAGCTTCGTGTTTTATTTTTATCGCCGTCTATTATTTCTGGAAGTTTATCAATGATATTAGTGTTAAATCATTCGTTATTGCCGGTGTGACGTTTGGGTTGGCGCAGCTGTCTAAATTTACTGCATTGTACCTTATTCCAATTTATGTTTTGTTGATTTTAGTTGTTGTTGTATTGAAGAAGAAGGAAGATAGTTCGTTTTTTAATGTACTTAAGAGTAAGAAGGCCTTTATTTTGTATGGTATGGTTGTAGGGATTTTTATAATTGGTTATTTGGTAGTTGCTGGTGGGTATGGGTTCTTACATGTAGGAAAGTATGTAGAAGGTTTAACTTATGTTGTTTCTCACTCTAATGATGGACATCCAGGCTACTTGATGGGGATGTATTCCTCCCAAGGCTGGTGGTATTATTTTATTGTGGCTTTTTTGATTAAGACTCCAATAGTTACTATTGTGTTAATGATTTTGTCCCTGGTTTATTTTAAGATGTTGAGGTCCCCTAATAAATTGGCTGATTATTTTTTGATTATTCCCCCTGCTTTTATCTTCTTTACGTTCTTTTTTAACCATATCAATATTGGTCTCCGGCACATATTGCCCATATATCCTTTTATTTTTGTATTTGTTAGTAGGTTGGCTCGGTTGCGTCGTGTTAAATGGTGGTTGGTTATTTTGAGTGTGTGGTATGTTGTTAGTTCGTTGATGGTATATCCTCACTATCTGGCTTACTTTAACGAATTTGTTGGTTCTGAGAATGGACATAAGTATTTAGCTGACTCTAACATTGATTGGGGGCAGGATTTGAAGGGACTTAAGAAGTGGATGGATGCTAATGATGTAGGGTTTATTAGGCTGGGTTATTGGGGATATGATAGACCAGAGTATAGAGGGATAAATTTTACTCAAGCTAATTGTTTTCCTGAAGAGGGGTTGATTGCTGTTAGTGTGAATAATCTTGTTGGTCTTCGTGAGAGGGAGAAGTTTTGTTTGGAATGGCTTGGAGATTATTCTCCCGTTGATAATATTGGTTATTCTCTGTATATCTATGACATTCCTGCTGTTGACCCTAATGATATAGCTGAAGAGTTTTGTGAAAATAGATGTAGAAGTGAGTGTGAGGGGAAGGGATTTAGTTATGGTGAGAGTATGTTGGTTAATGATTCTTGTGATTGTAGTTGTTTATGATTTTTTATTTGCCTCAATTAATTTCTTTGTGTTTTCAATATTATCTTTTAAGTCTTTGTTGTCAGGCTCTATCTTTAATCCTTCGTTGAAGACTTCTATTGCTTCGGTTAGCATCTTTTTTTGGATGAACAGTATGCCTAGATTACTGTAGTTAGCGATGTCTTTTGGTTTAAAGCCCATCAATAGTTTCACTAAAGGTATAGCCTCATCAATCTTGTTATGTTTTACAAGTATTCTTGTGACATTACTATAAGCATCTACATTTTGTTTATTGTAATTGATTGCATGTTTGTATGATTCTAAAGCTGAACGGTCGTCTCTTACCATTTCGTAAGCTACTCCTAGGTTGTTATGTATGTTGCTATCTTTTTCATCTACTTTCTTTGCCTCTTCTAGGATTGCTATTGCTTCTTCGAACTTTTTTTGTTTGCAGTAGATGTTTCCTAAAGAGATATATGGGGCCGGCCATTGTTTGTTTAGCTCGATTGCTTTTTTTAGATTGGTAATTGCTTCATCGAATTTGTTTAAGACCATTGCTTGGACTCCTAATTCGTAATAGAATTTTGGTTTGTTTTCGTCTAATTTCTCTTTTCCGATTTCCATATACATCTCACCTTTTTTATTCATTTCTTCTTTTGATTTTGTTTTTCCATAATGATGGATTGGGATTTCTGTTGATTCTATCTTTCCTATTCTCTTTATTGACTCTTTTACTGTTTCGTGGACTGGGTATTCAAACTGAATTCTTTTGTCGTTTTTGAATAATCTCGTGATTCCTGAGTATACCCAACCAGAGTATTGTTTTGATTCTTGGTAAGGATCATCTTTTGAAGAACTCCATTTTATCGACGAGGAATCGTTGGTGTAAGACCTTTGGATTAGCATGAAGCCTAGATGAGTGTTAGTTTCTGTTAGTTGTTTTATCTTATTATGGTCTTCTTTTGTTATTGTTTCGTCTGCGTCAAGGACTAGTATCCAATCTTTTGTTGCATGCTTTAAAGATTCGTTTCTTGCTTGGCTGAAGTCATTGTTCCATGGTTTTTTTACTATCTTTGCGTTGAATTTGTTTGCAATTTCTATTGTTTTATCGGTTGAACCTGTGTCCACTATAATTATTTCATCAACTAAGTCTTTGACAGAATTAAGGCAAGGTTCTAAGTATGCTTCCTCGTTTTTTGTGATCATGCAAAGTGATATTGTTGGCATGGGTTTGTGGGGTAAGAATGGTTATTTAAGGTTTTTGGGTCTATAGAATAACTACTCCAACTCATTAACAACATCTAGAAGTTCTTTAATATTATTTATTTCAAAGTCAGCTCCTGAGGATTTTACTTTTCTGTTTCCGTATTTTGCGAAGCAAGTTTTCATGTTTAGCTTTTTTGCTCCTTTTATGTCTCTTTCTGGCCAGTCGCCAAGCATCAAGCATTCTTCTGCTTTTAGGTTTAGTTTGTTTAATGCTGCTTCGAAAGGGAGTCTTGATGGTTTTGTTGTTTTGGTATCTTCGAATGTGACTACAACATCGAAGAAGTTATGGAGTTTCATCGATGTTAGTCTTAGCCATGCTTTTAGTCTTGGTGCATCAGTTACAATTGCTAACTTTTTGTTCTTCTTTATTAGTTCTAGGAGAACTTCGTGAGTGTTGGGGTATGCTTCAAGGAAGCCCCATCTTACTCTTCTGTAAGCATTTATTCCATTTGCTAGTATTCTGTAGTCAATCTTTCCTAATTTTCTTTTTATGAACTTTTGGAATATTTGGGGTTCTTCTAAGCCGTGCTCGTCGTAAAGTTCGAATAAGTCCCTCATTCCTTCTGTGTGGTTGATTTCTAATCCTGCGTCTATCATTGCGGATAAAGCTGCTTCACAACTCATCTTTTTCATTGTCATGAAGTCTATCAATGTGTTGTCTAAGTCGAATAGAACTGCTTTGATCATGATGGATTGTTTGAAGTGGTTGTTTATATAATTTGGGGTTTGGTGAGGTGTGAATAACTAACTTAAACAAAAACTTTAAAAATGCTTATCTTTAACAAAAAATTATGGAGTCAATAGAGGCGTTGCAGTGGCTAAAAAAGAACAACCTCTTTACTGAGTGTGAGAGGAGTGCTGTCTTTCTGAAGAAGATATTTATTCCTTGCTTAGGTATTAGGGATGAGAAGATTTTGATAATTGGAGATAAGGGGGAGAAGGGCAGAGATATTTCTGCTATCTTGTCTGGTGGTTATTATTTGGCTGCGAAGGCAATGAACATTAATGCTAAGCTGGTTATTCAGGAGAAGAAGAAAAAAGGTTCTATTGCTGATAATGATGTTATTGAGTCTCTTGGTAGTCTAGAAGAGAATAATGTTGTTTTTATCAATACCTCGAATACGTTAGGGAGTATTAAGGAGTTAGGTAAGAGCTTTAGAAAGCTTTGTCACAAGAAAGGTTATAGATTTGTTTCGACTCCGGGCCTCGGGAACTTGGAAAGAAGTAAGATTGATTATATTCTGAATGCAATTAATGTTGATTATAGATTGTTGCAGGTTAAGCATAGGAAGCTTAAGGAGCAGCTTGATGATGCTAAAGAGATTCAGCTAAAGACACCGGCAGGAACAGACCTTTCTTTTAATGTTGAAGGGACTAGTGCAATTTCTGCTGATGGTAATTACATAACTCCTGGTTCAGGTGGGAATTTGCCTGCTGGGGAGGTGTATATTCCTCCGAATGGGAAGAAGGTTGAAGGGAAGTTTGTGATTGATGTTAGCTCTAGGAATAGGGAGAGAACTGTTATTGTTAAGGAACCGATTACGCTAACTATTGAGGAAGGGAGTATAACTAATATTGAGGGTGGAGATGAAGCTAAGGAGCTTAATGAAACTCTTGATTGGGCTGCTTCTGTTTCTAAACATCCTGCTTCTGTCAGAAGGATTGGGGAGTTGGGGATTGGGTTGAATCCTAACGCTAAGGTTGTTGGGGCTACAATAATTGATGAGAAGGCACTAGGTACTGCGCATATTGGTATTGGTTCGAATTATTGGTTTGGTGGTTCAATTTATGCTAAGATTCATCTAGATCAGATTTGTGCTGCGCCTGAGATTTTGCTTGATGGTGTGAAGTTGGTTATTTAATTTAGAATTATTTTTATATGAGTAATGTCTAATTTCTTTTATGGATGGAGTATATATTGAGCCGAGCAATAGTTTTGGAATTCCACATAGGCAGGCTGAATTTTCTAAACCTTTGACTGATATATTAGAGTCACCTGACGAATATTATGCTATTGAAATAACATGGCATGCGGTTATGGCACCAAGAGATTCTAATTATCCATGGATTAGCGTTAGAAGTGATGGAAGAGTACTCTGTGATTATACAATTGACATGGGTAGATTAGATGAAGATGGGACTTTATATTATAGAGCAGTAGTTAACGGACCTTTTAACGGAAGAGATATTGCAATTGGAACCATTAGAGATGATGGAATTTTTGTACCTAGATACAGGGAAGAGCCAAGAGAACATGAGGCGTTGGCAGATGCATTAGAGTATGTTAGGAGACATGCAGGTATTGCTGAGGCTAATAGGGTGGCTGCTGAAGAAAGGAATCCGTTTGGAAGGTTTTTAAGGGCTGTTGATGATATGTTGTTATATTAAGGTATTTTTATAAAGTCTAGATAATTCTTATTTATTATGGTAAAGAAACCAGAATTAATTGCACCTGCTGGAGATTGGGTTAGTCTTAGGGCTGCTATAGCTGCTGGTGCTGATGGCGTATATTTTGGTGTTAAGCAGCTGAATATGAGAGCTAATGCTAAGAATTTTGAGATTGGTGAAATTAGTCGGGTTGTTAGGGTTTGTCATGATAAGAATGTTTCTGCTTATCTTGTTTTGAATACTATAATCTATGATGATGAGATTGAGAAGGTTAGGAAGTTGTTGAAAGAGGCTAAAAAGGCTAAGGTGGATGCTATCGTTTGTTGGGATTATGCTGTTATTGATGAATGTGAGAAATTGGGTTTAGGGATTCATTTGTCTACCCAGTCATCGATATCAAATTCCAATGAAATAACATTTTTAAAAAATAAAATAAAGAAATTAGAAAGGATTGTGTTGGCTAGGGAACTATCATTGGATCAGATAAAAACTATCATTAAAAAAATAAAGAAAAATTCAATGGAAAAAAATATCAATAAAAAAAACTCAATAAAAAATAAAGGAATTGGGGTTGAGACTTTTATTCATGGTGCTATGTGTGTTTCTGTGTCTGGGAGGTGTTTTATTTCTCAATTTCTTTTTGATAAGTCGGCTAACAGAGGGGATTGTTTGCAACCTTGTCGTCGAGAATATGTTGTTAAGGATCCTGAGGAAGGGCATAAGTTGAAGTTAGACAATAATTATGTTATGTCACCGAAGGATTTGTGTACATTGGGTTTTATTGACAAGTTGATTGAGTCTGGGAGTTCTGCTTTTAAGATTGAGGGGAGGAATAGGAGTCCTGAATATGTTAAGACGGTTGTTTCGTGTTATAGGGCTGCTATTGATGCTTATTTTGATGGTAAGCTTACTGATAGTTTGAAGAAAAAGTTGGTTTTGAAGTTGAAGACTGTGTATAACAGAGGGTTTTCTTCTGGATTTTACTTGGGGAAGCCTAATGATGAGGATTGGAGTGAGGTTTATGGTTCTTCTGCTACGACTAAGAAGAAGTATGTTGGGTTTGTTCGAAATTTCTATAAGAAGGTTAAGGTTGCAGAGATTAAGTTGGAGGCTGGTGATGTGAAGGTGGGGGATGAGATTATGTTTCAGGGTCCAACAACTGGTGTTGTGGAGGAAGTGGTTAAATCAATGGAGTTGGACCATAAGAAAGTTAGTAATGGTAAGAAAGGTCAACATATTGCGGTTAAGGTTAGTGGTGTAGTTAGGGAGAGGGATAAGGTTTATTTGGTTGTTAAGTCATAATATTTATATAGCGTTTTTGCTTCTTCTTTTACGATGAATATCGCTGTTATTTTAGGTGGGGGTAAGGGTAGCCGAATGGGTGGTAAAGTGAATAAGATACTGCTCTCTTTAGCTGATAAGCCTTTAATCTACCATACTATCAAAAAATTTGAAGATTGTTCGGATGTTGATGAGATAATTCTTGTGATTAATAAGGACGATATTGATGAGACGAAATTGTTGGTTAGTAAATATAAATTTAATAAAATAAAGAAGGTAATTGAAGGTGGGGAAGAGAGGCAGGATTCTGTCTGTAACGGAATTAGAGCTATTGAGAACGGGATGGAGGAGGATGTTGTGCTGATTCATAATGCTGCTAATCCTTTTGTTTCTGAAGAGAGTATTGTTGAAGTTATTAAAGCTGTTAAGGATCATGGAGCTGCTGTTGCTGCTCATAAGGCTAAAGATACAATTAAAGAAGTTGACCTTTATGGGTTTGTTGAGAGGACTCTTGAGAGAGATAAGTTATGGCAGATGCAGACCCCACAAGGAATGAAGTATGGTGTTGCTTTGAAGGCTTTTGAGAAAGCCTATACTGATGATGTTTATGCAACTGATGATGTTGCACTGGTTGAGAGGATTGGCGGAAGAGTTAAGGTTATTGAGACTAATAAAGAAAATATTAAGGTTACTAATCCTTCTGATCTAGTTTTTGCTGAGAAAGTTATTGGAGATAGGATAGGGGTTGGGCAGGACAGCCATCGGTTTGAAGATGGAAAGAAGTTAATGTTGGGTGGAGTTGAGATTCCTTTTGGTAAGGGATTAAAAGGTAATTCTGACGGAGATGTGATATTGCATTCTTTGTTTAATGCTTTGAGTCAGGCTATTGGTATGAGGTCTATTGGTTGTTATGCTGATAAGATGTGTTTAGAAGAAGGTATTAAAGATAGTAAAGAGTATGTTAAGTTTATTTTGGGGAAATTGTCTGAATATAAGATTAATAATGTCGGAATAATGGTTGAGGGGAAGGAGCCTAAACTTGAGGCGCATCATGACATGATTAAAGAAGCTGTTGCTGAGCTGATTGGTGTTGAGGTTGGTGGGGTTGGACTTACATTTACTTCAGGCGAAGAGCTTACAGAATTTGGAAAAGGAATGGGGATGCAAGCATTTAGTGCTGTGCTGTTGTCAAGAAAATGAGTTCAATAAAACTAAAATCATATGCTAAGGTGAATCTTACTCTAGATATTCTGAGGAAGAGGGGAGATGGATATCATGATCTAGAGACAGTGTTTCAACAGATTGGACTTTGTGATGATGTTGAACTTACGTGGATTGATGGTGACAAGGTTGAGATTGAATGTAATGTTAAGGAGATTGAGAATACTAGAAATCTAGCTGTAAAGGCTGCTTTGATGTTGAAAGAGAAATGTGGAATAAGAAAAGGAGTTCATATTAAGATTAATAAGAGGATTCCAATTGGTGCTGGCCTTTCTGGCGGGAGTTCAAATTCTGCTGCTGTTTTGAAAGGTTTGAATATTTTATGGGATCTTGGACTTCGTAAAGAGGATTTGATTAAGGTTAGTGAAGATATTGGGATGGATGTTGCTTTTCATATTTTAGGTGGGACTTGTTTTGGTAAGGGTCGTGGTGAGATACTTGAGAAGATTAAGGATTTGGATGAGTATCATGTTGTTTTGGTTTATCCTGGATTTTCTGTTAATACTTCCGATGCTTATGGTAATCTTGATTATGGGGTTATTGGTAAGGAAATGAAATCTCAAAAATTAATTGAATCTTTTGATATTAATCACTTGCATAATGACTTTGAGCATTCTATCATTAAAAAAAATCCAATGATTGAAACGGTTAAAAATAAAATTGGTGAGAATGCTCTGATGACTGGTTCTGGTTCTGCTGTTTTTGGTTTGTTTAAGGATGAGAGTGAGGCTCAAAAGAAGTTTAAGGAATTGAAGGAAGAGTTTAGTGATGTATATTTAACTAAGACTGTTAATAAGAATGTTGAATTAGCTAAAACAATGGGCTTTTGTTTTGGTGTTAAGAGGGCTGTTGATGAGATTGAGAAGCTTAAGAATGGAGAGGATGTTTTTGTTTTAGGAAAGTTGATTCACAATCCACAGGTTATTGAGCAGTTAGAGAGAGATGGAATAAAGATGATTGATAGTTTTGAGGGTGTTGATAAAGGAGTAGTTGTAATATCTGCTCATGGAGTTCCTGATAAGACTATTGAAGGAGTTAAGGAGAGGGGGGTTAAGGTTGTTGACCTTACTTGTCCACTTGTAAAGAAGGTGCATGACATCACGAAGGAAGAAGAGAAGAAGGGAAGGAAGGTTATCATATTTGGAGATGAGGGGCATACTGAAGTTAAGGGTATTGTTGGGAATCTTAAGAACTATAAAGTTATTAAAGATTTACTTGAGCTGAATGATGAGGATAAGAAGGGCAAGATTACTTTAGTTTCTCAGACTACTAGAGATGTTAAACAATTTAATGAGATTTCTGCTAAGATTAAAGAGATGAATCAGGATAGTGAGATTAAGGATACTATCTGTATTGCAACTAAAGATAGGCAGTCTAGTTCTATTGAGTTGGCTAAAAAATCTGAGCTGATGATTGTTGTTGGAGGCAAGATGTCTTCTAACACTAAGAGATTGGCAGAGATATGCTCAAAGTTTTGTGAGACTAAATATATTGAGACAGAGAATGAGCTTGAGATGGATTGGTTTTTAGGTAAAGAGAAGGTAGGGATTACTGCTGGAGCTTCAACTTCATCTGATACGATTAATCGAGTTAAGGAGACTATTGAGAGGATAATATGAAAGAAGAACTAAAGAAGTATAAGGGATTAGTGGATGAAGAGCTTGAGAAGCTAGCTGGTTCTGTTAGTGGTAATGAGAGCGGTTTTTTGAAGGATAGTTATGATATGTTATCAGAGTATATCCTTAGAGGTGGGAAGAGGCTTCGGGCTATATCTTGTATTAAAGCTTATGAAGCGTTTAGCGGCAAGAAGGAGAAAAGGATTCTTTTGCCTGCAATAAGTCTTGAGTTGTATCATGCTGCATCTCTTGTTCACGATGATATTATGGATGAGGATGAAATTAGAAGGAATAAAGCAAGCATGCACAAATTGTATCAGGATATGTTTCTTAAGAAGTTTTCTGAGAAGAAGTATAACGGAAGTGTGTTTAGTAGGGAGTCTGTTAGGTTTGGGGTTTCTTCTGGAATAATTCAGGGTAACATGATGTTTTCTTTGGTTTTGGATTGTTTAGTTAAGAGTAGTTTTTCAAGTGGGCTTCGGAGTGAGGCTGTTATGTTAATTCAGGACTCTTATAGGAAGGTGAATGAGGGGCAATTACTTGATGTGTATAATGAATTTTCTTCTGAGGTTGGGGAGAAGGATTATTTAGAGATGGCTGCTCTAAAGACTGGTAATTTATTTGCAACTTCGTTGGAGTTAGGTGGGGTACTAGCTGGGATTGGTGTGAATGAGAGGAAGTTGTTGCATGATTTTGGAGTTAATATTGCAATTGCTTTTCAGATACAAGATGATTTGATGGATATTGATTCAGATTCTAAAAAAGGTAATACATTTGGTTCTGATATTATGAAAGGGAAGATGACTTTGCTTATGATAAATGCGCTTGGGAATTGTTCTGATTTGGAGAGGAAGGAGATTCTTAAGGTGTTTGGGAAAAATACTGCTACTAAATCAGAGATATTGAAGGTCGTTGATGTGTTTGAGAAGACTGGTTCAATTGATAGGGCTAAAGAACTTGCTGAGATACATGTTGAGCAGGGCAAGGAGTGTTTGAAAGGTTTGGAGAAGAGGATGAGTGCTGAGGGTTATTCGTTTTTTAGTAAGTTAGCTGAGTATATGACTGAGAGGAAGGTTTAGCTTTCTTTGAGAATAATTTTTAACTTATCCCAATCCATATCATTATTTATGCAGTTGTAATCATTAAGACGGAGAAGTTGAGGGATGACTTTCTTGTCTTTTAGTTCTAATCCTTTTGAATTTACTTTCTCGTTTTTCATCTCTTTGTTGATTTCGTAATCGCAAGTTGAGCCAATAACTGCCCTAATCTCTTTTCTTGAGATTAATCTTTTTGTAAAGCCCATACTAGGAGTTATGTAGAACTGGTATCCTTCTTTTTGGCATAACTCCTTTATTTCTCCGCATCTGCACAATTTGCAGTTGATGCACAATACTCCCTCTTCTTTAGAGAACTTTGCAGGACAGTTTTTATGAATAAGGCAGTGAGGGAGAAGGACTGCTCTATCGTTTACCTGGATTTTTTTGAACTCGTCTTTGTAGTAAGTGTTTAGGATTTTTGAAATATCGTAGTTGATCCCTAGTCTTTTTAGGAGAGGGCTTACTCTAAATAATGCTAGCTTTGTGATAAACTTTAGTTTTCTTAGATTCATGTTAAATCGATAGTGTAGAATCAGTTAAAAATGTTATGGTGGGGAAGTCCGAGGTATAATAAATTTTATAAATAAGTTGATATAACTTATTTTGTTTTTAGATGGTTGTAGGAGTTTTATGGTAAAAATGTCAGAAACTGGAGATAAAGTGACTGGTAGCTATTATGATAAGCTTCAAATATTTTATGATCTGGTTTATTCTAAAAAAACAGCTGGAATGCATTATGGTTTTTGGGAAGAGGATACAAAAACTACTGAAGAATCTATTCTTAATACCAATAAATTTGTTGTTAAATGTTTGGATATCAATGATGATGATATAATTCTTGATGCTGGTTGTGGGGTAGGTGGAACGTGCGTGCATATTGGAAAACGACATAATGCAGAAATTGTAGGCATTACTTTATCAAAATTGCAAGTAAAAAAAGCCAGGAAGAAAACAGATAGGCAAGGGTTAAGTAATATCAGTTATTCTCAGCAAGATTATACAAGAACTACATTTCAAGATAAATCTTTTACCAAAATATATGGGATTGAAAGTGTTTGTTATACACAAAATAAGTTAGACTTCTTTAATGAGGCTTATAGATTATTGAAGAATAAGGGGAAGCTGGTTATTTCGGATGGTTATCTTGCAAGAAAAGATCTTAATAGAAAAGAAAGGAAGGTATTGAAGAAATGCTTAATTGGATGGGGCTTGTCTACTGCACCTACAAAAGAAGATGTGTTTAATGATCTAAGAAAGGCAGGTTTTAAGAATATTAAATATCATGATAAATTTAAGTCAATCAGGAAAACAAGAAATAGGATTTATAGATTAGGTATAGGAATATATCTTTTTACTTTATTGCTGGACACATTCAGATTAGCACCTAAATGTATTCATGAGAACACTTTAATGTGTCTTAATCAGAAGCGATTATTTTCTGATAAAAATAATATTGCGACATATGGAGTTTTTGTTGCTGAGAAATAAGGGAAGTATTTTTTTCTAGATTTTATTTAGTATCTTGCCTATGATCCATACTATTCTTGCCCTTAGTGGAACTTTTCCATCTACAATAAATTGTGATAGTTCTTTATCAGATGGTTTTTTTAATAAATATTCCAGTTTATTTGATTTAGTGGCTAGTGACTGAAGGTCAAAAAATATCATACCTGCTTTCATTAATTTGCCAAAACTTTTTTTCCATGTTTTCTCATATGTTTTTAAGAAGTTTTCAGTATAGTTGTTATTTCTTATTGCTTTAACTGCTGTCTTTGCTGCTAGTATCCCTGATTCTAGGGCATAATAGATCCCTTCCCCAGTTCCAGCATAAACTTGGTTTGCTGAGTTGCCGCATACAAGCAGCCTATTTGAGTATGTCTTTTTAATGGGGCCTGAGCAAGAGATAATCCCTGCGTATGGGCTTATTTGTTTTGCGTCGATACCATATTTTTTTAGAAGAGCAGTTAGTGTCTCTTTAACATTAATTCCTTTGTTTACTGTACCAAATCCAATATTAGAAGTGTTCTTATCTTTCGGAAACACCCATAAATAGCCCATATATTCATCATCAAAAAAAGCATGGAATTTGTCTCTTTCTAATTTAGATTCTTTGTAAATTCCACCATAACACACAAAAAAGGTTTGTTTCTTTTTTACAAGATTGAATTTCTTTTGAATCTTATAATCGCAACCACAAGATAAGATTACCAGTTTTGCATTAATTGTTTCTTTGTTTGTTTTAATTTCAACTAGGTTGTTTTTTATGTTGATATTGTTGCATCTTGTTCTCAATCTTAAACTATCTTTAACTGGGCCTGCTAGGAACTTTTCAAAATCAGGTCTGTCTAACTGTAGGAAATCTGCTTTAAAGCTCCTTTTAAAATTTTTATGATGTACTACATGCTCTTTTACTTTGTTTCTGACAAACTTAAAATCAGTATTGCCGAAGAATTTTATAAATTCGTCTTCCCTAATCCCTTCCCCACATTTTAGTGGGAGGCCTATTTCTTTTTTAGAGTCTATTCCTAAGAAGTTGATGTTGTTTTTTTCTAAGACTCTTGCTGCCATTAAGCCGGCTGGGCCTAACCCAACAATTACTACATCGTAGGAATCCATTTTAGGGTTTATTCTATGAAAATACTAGCGTTCTTTGAGTCGTATTTCCAATCTGAACTTAATCTTCCTGAGTTCTTATAATGTTTTACAAGTCTCTTAATTTTTGATTCAGTCAATTGCAGCCCTCTTTTTGATGTTTGGTCTTTAGTATTCTTTTGCCGATGTTTAAGTAGAGCTACGTTTTTTCTGATTAAAGCCTGAAGATCTTCTGGTAATTCAGGAGCTAGCTTCTTTTCTTTTAGAATAGCTGTTATTGATTTTTGAGTTAGAGTCTTTACATCAGGAACCCCATATGTGTCTCTTAAGACTATTCCTATCTGAGAACTTGTTTTTCCATCTTTTGCTAATTTGAATATTAAAAGTTCTACTTCTTTAGCTGTATATTTAGACCAAGTTGGTACTGCTTTCTTTAAAGGCTTTTTTGAGCCTGAAATTCCTCTCTTCCTTGAATGCATTCGTGCCATTTGTATAACCTCCTAGTTATAGGAACAGACAATATTTATTGAACATTGTTGTCTGTTCTTAATAGTAAAGGCACATTTATGTTCAAATACTGTGTCCTTTACTATATCATGTTCATTAGGAAACTATGATAGAATTACCATGTCCCCAGTATAAGCGAGCTAATGTTTAACCTGCTTATCCATCGAATAGTAAGTGGGAGATTATGGGGATTTATAAAGGTTGTTGTTGAGTGAGTAACAGCAAGCTTTAAATAGATGAGTATACTAGTATATCCTAGGTGGTAGGTGGATGAATAAACTAATGAAATATTTTGCTATAATTCCTGTAATATTCCTGTTACTTGTTAGTGTAGTTAGTGCTGACAATCATACTTCTGAGAGTATTGTAGAGGATACATTTACATTTGAGTTAAATGCGGTTAAAAACAAGATTTCTGTTGAAGATTTAGCTGAGTTTGAGTTGAAGATTACTAATAAGTTGGATAAAGAGATTGAATATAGAGTTTATTCGTTAAGTTTTCCTAATTGGGAGATATTGACAAAGCCGCTAGTTAACCCAATTATTGTAACTGTCAGCCCTTTGTCTTCTAAGGTTACTTCAATCTATCTTGATCCATTGAGTATAAAGGCTATTGGGAAATATTTAGTTGAAATAAATGTTAAATCTGGGGATAATGGTGAAACTTTAAAAGAGAATGCTGAAGTTGTAGTAAAATCTACTGGGGACTTGGTCGGAGGGTATTCTCCATCTGTAACTGTTAATGTTAATATGCCTAAGTCAATAGATCCGCGTGATGAGGTTCCTATCAGGATTGAATTGATAAATAACAATATAATTGAATATGATGAAGTTTTGATTCGTTTGGAAAGTGATACAATCAACAGGGAGATTGTTGATAAGCTAGGTCCTGAGGAAACTAAAACTATTGAAATAGTTGAGAAAATTGATGAATTCACATTACCTCAAGATGATGTTATCCAGATAACCTTAACATGGGAAGAAGAAATAATTAAGGGGCCTTTGATACAGCCTGTAGAGATTGTCGAGTATTCATCAGTTGAAGAAGATACTGATAAGAAGCCATTGGCTACACTTAAACAAATAATCGTTAAGTCAAATAACCCTGAGTTTACAGGTCCAATAAGAGTTGAGACTAGTAGATTAAGGAGTATGTTTACTTCCATACATCCAAGGGCAGAAATGATTAATGTGGATGGAACTGACTTTTTTGAATTTAATGTTGAGTTAGAAGAGAATATGGCCGAGATAAGGATTAGTGAGAATTACCTTCCTTTGATATTAGTGGTTGTATTGGCAATAGTTGCTGTTATTCTATATTTAATCTATAGAAGTCCATTAGTGATAAGGAAGAGTGCTCAGAACCTTGAGAGAAGTGAAGGTGGGATATCTCAGATGAAGATTATATTAACTGTTAAGAATAGGAGTAAAGTGTCATTACAATCAGTTGAGATTATTGATAAGGTTCCGAACATTGTTGATATTGAGAAAGAGGTTCACTTAGGAATTTTGCAGCCAATACAGATATTAAGGCATGAGAACAAGGGTTCTGTTATTAAGTGGCTTATTGATGATTTGAATCCAACTGAAGAGAGAGTAATCAGCTATAGGATTAAGTCAGCTTTACCGATTATTGGAGAGTTTAGTTTGGAGTCTGCCTTTTCTAAGTTTAAGATGAATGGTAAGGAGAAGATTACTCATTCTAATACTTTGAGTGTTGCTTAAAGTTATTTGTTATGTATGTTTTCTATACCCTTACAAAAATCCCGCCAACCACGGCACAGACGGATTTTTCTTTGAAAAATCCTATTTCGCTTACCATAACCGTATACTACGTATACGAACATGATAAGCTTCATCTGGCCATGGCTGGATTTTTTAATTTAATTAAAAAATTGCCTTGTTCCTTTGATTAAATAACAAAGCTTTTATATGATTTTAACTTAGATTTTCGTTATGAAAATATTAGATGAAGTGCTAGCGGATGTTAAGCCTAGTGTGGAGGAAGACAGAAAGATCATGGCTAAGGTAGATGAAATTCTATCTAAAGTTAAAAGTAATGTTTTGGATGCTAAGGCTGTCCTTGGCGGGTCTGGTGCTAAGGGGACTTGGCTTCGTGGTATGCATGATGCAGATATGTTTGTGTTGTTTGATTATGAAAAGTTTAAGGGAAGGAGTGAAGAGATATCTGACATTTTAGAGAAAAGTATTAAGAAGGTTTTTAAGAATTTAATTAGGCTGCATGGTTCTAGAGATTACTTTCAGTTGAAAAGAGATGGGTTTACTTATGAAATAATTCCTATTTTAGAAATAAAGAAAGCTAATGATGCCATGAATATAACGGACATTAGTCCGTTGCATGCTAAATGGGTTAACAAACATAAGAAGTTAAGAGATGAGATTTTGTTGACTAAACAGTTTTGTAAAGCTAATAATTGCTATGGGGCTGAGAGTTATATT
>Ga0187827_10003399_pt1 | contig 20578 bp, 19 predicted proteins | sample ETNtaG_39_FD_167969 | JGI IMG/M metagenome (GOLD analysis project Ga0187827, IMG submission 167969) | Marine microbial and viral communities from oxygen minimum zone, Eastern Pacific Ocean - ETNP2014_SV_150_PacBio MetaG (Illumina Assembly) | ecosystem: Environmental > Aquatic > Marine > Hypoxic... | reverse complement strand
ATATAGTATTTGTCTTTCCCCTCTGCATGATAGTACCAGTATGCGCCAAGGGTCTCGGCAATTTCAGGGCTAACCCCGTAACAAAATGTAAACGGCATTGCTTTTCCACGATTTGGAAAGCATTTGCCTTCTGCCGCAAGTTTTGTGTCCTCAAGACTGTCCACGTTTGCGGCAACAATTGAAGCTCCTAAGCGCTCAAAAAGAACACTATGCCTTCTGTACCCTTCTAACTGAAGGGTGCATTTGGGTCACCACGCACCCCTGAAAAAAAGCAAGATACAAAACTTTGTCTTGATATCATCTGGAATGGTGATTGTTTTATTCTCAATGTCTGTCAATGAGATTTTCGGAAAATCTGCTCCGATTCTCAGCATCTGCGTATCCATGTTCAGTCCTTTCCAAAAAGGGTTTAGTGATGGGATTCGGTCACGCGACCAAATCCTTCAGGGTTTGTTTTGCACTGACGTCCTAAAAGTGCAACTTGTCGATTTTCTCCCCTAGGGTAATTTCGGGATAGGTTTCTGCATATTTCTTGAGTTCAACCTCCTTCTCTTTAGATTGGTTCAATGCTTCAAGACTGACGATTTTGGCGGCCCAGGCGATGGGCTGCTTCTTGCCAACCTTCTTGTCATAATCAAGGCAGAGCCAACTTATTCCTGACCTTTAGTGGGTTTTACTCAGGCAAGGTATCTCCAGAACCGCCCATTTCCTCCGGCATATCCTTCATTTTGGGCAGTCCGTCCCTGACATGCAGCACACTCTCTTGATAATTGACATGGACTCCTGGTTGAAAAGGGAGTTGGGGGAGAACGGCTGCATAGACATCTATCAGGCCCATTTCTGGGTGTTCGGTAAGCAGATGCCCCCCGCAGGTTTTGCACCATTTGCGCGAACTTTGTGGGGTTTTATTGTACGTTCCAATGTTGTCAGCCCCCTGAGTGATCTTTACGGCTTCTGGACTCCACAGGGTGAAAGCATTGACGGGGCCAGCCGACCAGTGTCGGCAGGAGTCACAATGACAATAACCCATACCTGCAGGCTCACCGGAAACAGTGAACTCAACTGCCCCGCAAAAGCAGGATCCCTTGTATAACTCTTTGTTGCTCATAATGTATCTCCTTGATGATTGATTTGGACACCAAGCCAAGAGATGACCTTTGGCTTCGGTTCAATTCTTTTGGTTCACTTGTATTTAGCCAGCAGCCTTGATGTTCTGGTTGACTCGAAAAAGATTCGTCGGGTCGAGAATACTTGAATAATTTCAGATTATCAATACTTTTTCATCGTTCCGGATGTCATTCATCAGTTTCCCAACCCGCCTTGACCAGCCCTTCAATGATGGGATCCGCCAGTGCAGAGTTGGGTACAAAGATGCGGCGGTAGTCGTCACGGGTTTTGAGGTTGGGACGCAGGGCGAGGTAGCGGTCCAATGCTGTCTTGGCCTCCGGACCACGTTCCAAGTGTCCCAGCACCGCCGCCCGAAACCCGAGCATCAGCCCTGCTTTATGCTGACGCAATGCCTTGTCAATCGCCACCAGCGCCTCTTCATACCTCCCCTGTCCTAACAAGGCAAAGTAATGTGTCGCATTAAAGTGGTTCATATTCGGGTCAGCTGGACTGAGTTCAATCCCCTTGAGAATGGACTCTTCCCCTTGTTGAAAATCCCCGGAGTGTAGTTGGGCTAACGACAACCAAAAGAAACTGAATGCATTGCTGGGGTTAAACTGTACGGCACGCTGGGCATAGTCCAGTGCGGTGGGATGGTCTCCGCGAAAGAAGTAGGCCGCAGCAATGCTCATCAAAGCCAGCGGGTTTTCCGGGTTCAGGCTCTCAGCCTTGCGACCATGTGCCATAATCTCGTCGAGCGTTTTTTCAGGATCCTTCGTGATGCGCTGTATCAGCTCAAACATGCTGGTCAGTCCAAGGTAAGCATGGGCATCCGAATGGGAGGGTTCCATTTCAACCGCCCGCTCAAAGTGTTGACGAGCCTGCGAAAGTCCAGGGTCTTCGTGGTCCGTGTGCTGACGTTCGTGGTAGCAGCGCATCCCTTGCAGGTAGACCTCCCACGCACTGAGGTTTTCCGGACGCTTGCGGGTCAGACGGATCTGCTCGTGACCAGTCACGGAGGGGGCCACCCTCCGCGCAATAGCCTCGGAGACCTCGTCCTGCACGTCAAAGATGTCCTCCAGCGTACGGTCCCACTTCTCTGACCAGAGGTGGTGGTCCTCTTCAGCGTCAATGAGCTGCGCGGTGATGCGTACACGGTTGCCGCCCTTTCGCACACTGCCCTCGACGATGTAGCGAGCGCCTAGTTCCTGTGTGACCTGCTTGAGGTTGTGTGACTGACCCCTGTAGGTGAAGCTGGAGTTGCGCGAGATGACCGGGAAGGTGCGCCAGAGCGAGAGGTTGGTGATGATATCCTCGGTGATGCCGTCCGCGAAGTACTCCTGCTCAGGATCGCCGCCCATGTTCGTGAAGGGCAGAACTGCGATGGCAGGAACCTTGGCCTCAGCGGTGGCAGGCGGTTCCGGGGCGGCTTGCGGTGTCGGCTCTGCGGGCGCTGGTACTGCGAAGGCTTCAAGCACCTTTGAGGAACTGCCGATTTCGACCATGAAGGTGTGAACCGGCTCCTCGATGTTCTTCATCTCCTGGGGTCCGGAACTTACAAAACCCAGGTCGAGCTTGCGACGAACCTCGTCGTGGAATTTCCCGGAAACGCAGATGCCTCCCGGCTCGGCGAGGGATTCCAGCCGTGCTGCGACGTTCACCCCGTCACCATAGAGGTTGTCGCCCTCCACGATCACGTCCCCAAGATTCAATCCTACCCGGAACTGCATCTGGTCCTCAGGATCCACCTCGTTGTTGCGGTCCCGCAGGTTCTTCTGGAATTCCACCGCCGCCACGATTGAGTCCACCGGACTGGCGAACTCTGCGATCACAGAGTCTCCGGCACTCCCGAAGACGCGTCCGTGGTAGGTCTCGATGGACTCGTCGGTGATAGCACGGCAGATTTTGAGGTTGCTCAGCGTGCGATCCTCATTCTCGCCCATTTTCCTGCTGAATCCGACTATGTCTGCAGCGAGGATAGCGGCTAGTTTTCTTCGGGGTTTCGATTCACTCATGGTTCTTCAAACTTAAATAACAGGAGTAATAAAATTACATCTCCGACAATTGGAAAGTATACATCGGTTTGAATGATCTTAAAACACAAAAAACATTTCAGAGTCCATCATTGCAGCGAAGAATTTGCTCGTAGAAAAAGTTATAGTTGAAAGATACTCAAATTAGCTTGTTATCCCCACAATTCTGGTGATGGAGGGTGAACAATGCTTCCGTCATATTTCATTGGAAAAGGTCTGTCTTCATAAAGATAAAGTGGTGCATCAAGGTCAACAATTTTTGCACGCTGTGCAATAAAAAATGCCGGTGCGATTCCCAGTGAAGTTGCGGACATACAGCCTACCATTGTCCGGAATCCTTTTGATTCTGCCTCGGCTTGTAATCGCAGCGCTTCGGTAAGTCCTCCGGTTTTATCCAGTTTAATATTAACGAATTCATAGAGTCCCACTAAACGATCAAGGTCAGCGGTGTCGTGACAGGATTCATCGGCGCAGACCGGAATTGGATGATCCAGTGTTTTCAAAACACTGTCATTATCTGCAGGAAAAGGCTGTTCTATCATTTCTACCCCGAGCTGTTTAAATTCCGGAACATAACGTTGATAATGTTCCGGAGTCCAAGCCTCATTTGCATCAATAACCAGGCGTGATTCTGGAGCATTTTTCCGTATTTCAATTAAACGTTCCAAGTCACCGTCACCAGTGAGTTTGATTTTTAAAATTGGTCTATTAGCATTTTTCAGCGCTATATCACCCATTATTTCCGGAGTATCTACGCCAAGCGAGTAAACAGTTGTTACATTTCCAGGAACAGAGCCAGTTTCTGCGCCCAGATGCTGTGAAATTTCAGGCAGTTCCCAGACCCTTTTTCCCGCGTGTTTTGCTTCCAGATCCCAGAGTGCGCAATCCACCGCATTCCTGGCAGCACCTTTTGGCATTTCCTGCTGCAGTTCTGTGCGTGATATGCCGTTTTCAATTCTGTTGCGAAAATCCTCAATCAGGCTTTCAGTTTGTGAGATGGACTCATTGTAGTGCTCTGTTGGAGTAGCCTCACCCCATGCTTTAAAACCGTTTTGTTCCAGTTCGACCACAACCACATCGAAATTATCGTCAATTCCTCTTGAAATCGCAAAAGGCTCTTCACTCCAGTTTTCGGAATGGACATTCAGTTTTCTTTCAGTCATAAATTTTATTTAGCAATTTGAAGTTTGAACTTAATAAATTTTCTCTGAATCTTCGGGGGGACGTGCCCGCCAACGTCTGTGCATCCAAAAATATTGTTCCGGATATTGCCGGATAACTTTTTCCAACTCAGCAGTAATATTCTGGCTGATATGATGAGTATCTTTTTCCTGTTCACCACTAAGTTCAAAAGAGATACGCTGAAAAGTAATCTCAAATTTATCGCTAACATAAGGACAGGTTACGAGTATAACCGGACTTTTACGCAGCAAATGAAACGCTGCTGTGCCTTTGCTGGAGGAAGCAAGTTTAGCAAAAAAATTAACATAAAGATCAGATTTATGATCATTTTGATCAATCAGCATGGCGATGATCTTGTTAGCAGCAAGTGCTCTACCCATTTGCAAAGTCGCTTTTTTACCTTTATCAATTGTTTCAACTCCAAAATTGGCACGTGCGTTATTTTGAAGTTCGTTTGTGAGCGGGTTGGTCTGCTGGCCAACGTACATGCTTACAGGATATCCAAGTTCTGCCAGAGCAGAAGGAATCATCTCCCAATTGCCAAAGTGCCCACTGACAAGAAGTACACCCTTATTTTCTGTTAAAGCCTCATCCAGAATTTGCAAATTATTAAAGTGTGTCACTTGTGAGGTGTGACCCTGCCAGGCATCCATGTGCAAAACGTCCATGCAAAAACGCGAGAACCAGCGGTAGTTTGCACGTGCGATTTTTCCACGTTCCTTTGCTGATAATTCTGGAAATGCGAGTTCCAGATTGATTGAGACTATTTTCCGGCAAATGCGTAAAACGTGATAGAGCAGGAGATCCAGCAGGTATGCTCCTCGTCGAAGTCTTTTTGCCGATGCGCCTTCACCCCAACGTTTTAAGCTGTTGAAAAGAGCAAATTCAAGCCGGTGCCGAAATTTGTGTTTTTCTAGTCTGAGTTTGCTGGTGGAGGTTTCAGGCATATTTATAAGACTGTTTCGTGAATCATTAGCAAAACGATAGCAGATTTACTCCAACTTGAAAGCCAGAATACTTATTCAGGTTGCATAAAGTAAGCTCTTTAAACTTACACTGCTGACAGTCTGGCCTCGATTTATTGACGTGGATGTGTCATTTTATAAGCAGGAGATTAATATCATCTCATACAGAACATTCATTAATTATTAAAGCCGGCACATTAACGCATTTCATTCTGCAGTCCAGACTGTGAAAAGTTGTGCAAACGGCAAGAGTGTGTAGATTTAGAGCCTTTTCGGTGAGAGCTGATTTTTTTATCATAATTTGAAGAATTTTAGATGAACAAAAGACCACCTGATCCAAAATTTATCCGTAACTTTTCCATCATCGCACATATAGATCATGGAAAATCAACTTTAGCGGATTGTCTGATGAAAGAGACAGGCGCTGTTACTGACCGTGAAGCGCAGGAGCAACTGCTGGATAATATGGATATTGAGCGTGAACGTGGTATTACAGTAAAATCACAGACGGTACGTTTGAATTATCAGGCAGGAGACGGAAATGAATATGTCATGAACTTGATTGACACTCCCGGACATGTTGATTTTACTTATGAAGTCTCGAGGTCACTGGCGGCCTGTGAAGGTGCTTTGCTGGTGGTAGACGCAGCACAGGGAGTGGAGGCGCAGACGCTGGCCAATGTTTATCTGGCACTTGAGAATGATTTGGAAATATTGCCTGTGCTGAATAAAATTGACCTGCCTACCGCAGAGCCGGAAAGAGTTTGTCAGGAAGTTGAAGACCTCGTGGGTTTGGATACCAGCATTGCGGCGAAGGTCAGTGCCAAACAAGGAATTGGAATTCAGGATGTGCTGGAGCAGGTGGTGGACTTTGTACCTCCGCCAGCAGGTGACAGCAATGCACCTTTGCGGGCCCTGATTTTCGACTCATGGTTTGATTCCTATCTTGGCATTGTAATCATGATCCGTGTTGTGGACGGGACAGTAAAAGTTGGAGATAAAGTACTTTTTATCTCAACAGCAAAAGAATATGAGGTAGTTCAGCTTGGTGTTTACACGCCTTTCCGTGAGGAACGTTCTGAACTTGGAATTGGTGAAGTCGGATTTTTATGTGCTTCAATTAAGACTATTGGTCACACAAGAATAGGAGATACAATCACCAGTGTTGACAATCCATGCAAAGATGTTCTGCCTGGATATGCAGAAGCAAAGCCGATGGTTTTCAGCGGAATTTTTCCGGTGGAGGGAGAACAATATGAAGAACTTAAAGAAGCATTACGTAAACTTGCTCTTAATGACGCTTCGCTGAGTTATGAGCTCGAAACTTCAGTGGCGCTTGGTTTTGGTTTTCGTTGCGGATTTCTCGGACTTTTGCATATGGAAATTACCCAGGAAAGGCTGGAGCGGGAATTTAATTTACAGCTGATTACCACTGCTCCAAGTGTGGTGTATCAGGTGCATCTCAAAAAAGGTGGAGTCGTCCGGATTGATAATCCGTCTCAGCTGCCTTCTCCGATGGAGATAGATTTTATAGAGGAACCGTATATTAGCGGTCGAGTGCTGACTCCACAGGAATACGTCGGTGGAATTATGAAACTAGCGCAGGAGCGTCGAGGCGTCCAGACCAATATGGAATATCCTTCGCAAAATCGTGTGATGCTCGAATATGAACTTCCTTTGAATGAAATTGTGCTGGATTTTTACGACCAGCTGAAATCAGTTTCACGCGGCTATGCATCGTTTGACTATGAGTTGATTGATTACCGCAGGGGAAGACTGGTAAAGTTGGATATTATGCTCAATGGTGAAATGGTGGACGCATTATCGTTGATTGTTCCCAGTGATCAGGCACCTTTCCGTGGACGTGAACTGGCCAAAAAAATCAAAGAGTTTATTCCAAAACAGATGTATGAAGTGGCAATCCAGGCTGCGATCGGCGCAAAAATCATTGCCCGTGAAACTCAAGGCGCGATGCGTAAAGATGTTACTGCTAAATGTTATGGAGGTGACATAACCCGTAAACGCAAACTGCTGGAAAAACAAAAGGCCGGTAAAAAAAGGATGAAACGGGTAGGTTCTGTCGAAGTTCCCCAGGAAGCATTTATGGCGGTTTTGAAAATTGAACGCTAATTTCAGATTCATCATCATAATTATTTAAATTCAAGAGAAAATGAGTCAGATACGCCTCAGTACTAATATTTTTGCACCCAATGAAAGCTTGTCTGTAGTTACAGGCAAGCTTGCAAATTCCGCAGATGAAATCCGTAATAAATTACTGCATTTAAACCAGACTGTTTATGTTGTGCAAGCAGAAGCAGCTGCAGGTGTGTGTCTTGCTGAAGATCTGACTGATGCAAATTCCGGAACTAAGCTGCCGCTTTTAGCACACGCACAGCCTATGCAGGTCGGACAGTTTGGAGATCCGGAATTCATACGGAGTTACGGGCTTAATATGGCGTATATGACGGGTGCAATGGCCAATGGAATTGCTTCGGAGGAACTGGTTATCGCTGCCGGAAATGCAGGTTTACTCGGCTCATTTGGTGCCGCCGGTCTGGTACCGTCACGTATCGAAGAAGCAATTAACAAAATACAGCAGGCTTTGCCGAACGGGCCGTATGCTTTCAATCTCATCCACAGTCCCAGCGAAGACGCAATTGAACGTGGGGCAGTAGATATGTTTTTGAAGCATGGGGTTACAACAGTTGAGGCTTCGGCTTTTCTAGGTCTGACACCAAATATTGTACGTTACCGCGCTGCTGGTTTACGCCGAAATGCGCAAAATCAGCTAGTTATTACTAACAGGGTCATTGCTAAAATATCACGTACCGAAGTTGCTTCAAAATTTATGGCTCCGGCGCCGGATGTAATTCTCCGGAAATTAGTTGAAGAGGGCAGCATTACAGAGGAACAGGCACAGCTCGCGGCGCAAGTCCCGATGGCGGACGATATTACAGTAGAAGCTGATTCCGGAGGACATACAGACAATCGACCGCTGGTGTCGCTGCTTCCGGCTATCCTGACTCTGGCGGAACAGTTTCAGCGAAAATATGGCTATGCTCAGTCAATCAGGATAGGAGCGGCAGGCGGTATAGGTACTCCGGCGTCCGCACTGGCGGCCTTTATGATGGGAGCAGCTTATGTAGTTACAGGTTCAGTTAACCAATCCTGTCTGGAAGCGGCTGCGTCAAAGCACAGTAAAAACCTGTTAGCTCAGGCAGAAATGGCGGATGTAACGATGGCTCCCGCAGCTGATATGTTTGAAATGGGGGTGGAGTTACAAGTGCTGAAGCGTGGAACCATGTTTCCGATGAGGGCCAAAAAGTTGTATGAATTATATAAAAACTATGAAAGCATCGAAGAAATTCCGCAGCAGGAGCGTTTAAAACTGGAACAGCAGGTTTTCCGCAGTTCTCTTGATGAAATCTGGCGGCAGACCGAGGAGCATTTTAATGCCCGTGATCCGCATCAAATTGAACGTGCGAAGGATCATCCAAAGCGGAAAATGGCGCTGATTTTTCGTTGGTATCTCGGTTTGTCTTCACGCTGGTCAAATTCCGGTGAGCAGGGACGTGAGGCGGATTACCAAATCTGGGCCGGACCTGCAATGGGTGCATTCAATGATTGGGTTAAGGGTTCATATTTGGAAGAGGTTTCCAAGCGCAAAACTGTAGAAGTAGCATGGCACATTATGTCAGGAGCCGCCTATTTATATCGGCTGCGTTTGTTGCAGATACAAGGCGTCGGGCTGCCTCCTGCCTGCGAAGTCTATACACCGCAGCCGTTTTCCACTTGAGGCACACTGCCTTTTATTCATGCATCCGGGAAAGGTCTGCATCACCAGCAATGTTTTTCCTGTCTTGTGTTCTTAGTCGTAGACATGATAGGTTTTAACCTTCGTTTTTTCATTATTTATTTTGCTTGAGAATGTCTAATATAGAGAAGGGGTGAGTATCAAAATTGCTGTCATGACGATGAAGGGCGGTCAGGCCAAGACCACTCTTGCGATCAATTTAGCTGCCAGAATTGCCAAAGCCCGACGTGATGTTCTTTTGATTGATTCAGACATTCAGGCCAATGTCACCACAACTTTTCAACGTGATCATCATTGTAATCTGGCCAACGTAATTTTAGGGAAGGTCAGTGATTTTGAATTTATTCAACTTGATCGTCACTTGGCATTTTTGCCATCCGGCGGAGAAGCGATGGTTGAGGCTTCAAGTTACCTCAATTATACGCGTTTCAAGGATTCGCTGTTCAAAAATCTGCTTTCATCGATTAACCACCGAATAGTGATCATTGATACCGCACCCAGCTGGAGCGAGGTCAGCAGAAATATTTTAATGTACGTGGATTTTGTGATTGTTCCAGTGGTGACAGATTATCTGGGTTTTAGTGGTTGTGATCAAATCATGAGCTACATTGACGAATTCAAAGCCAGCATGCTCGGTCAGTGCAAAGCAGAAGTGCTGGGAATCGCGATCACCCGTTCACATCCGCGGACAAAGCTGGCACAAACTATTACAGAAGGACTTCTTGAAAGGTGGCCGGATTTGCTGTTCAAACGAATGATTGAAGAGTCTGTTTCAATTCAGGAAGCTCCGGCATTTCAGCAGAATATTTTTAACTACCGCAAGGGCCGCACTCGCGGGGCGGAAATGTATGATCTGCTTTGCAGGGAAATTATGTCCCGGATTGTACAACGTCAAAAAGAAGGTCAGAATGACTATTAATCAGCAAAAATAAGAGTTTAGTTGAGGCAAATTAAATGAGTAAAGCAATGGATATAAACCTGGGTTCACAACGTGAAATTAAACGCGAAGGTACCAGGAAAAATGTCTCGATTCCGGCAGCTCCAACTCTTCCGGTAGGACGGCTGCGAACAAATTTTTATCTTCCGGAATTGAATATAGATGCCACGGAAGACTCTCCGCAAAAAAGTTCACCTCCGGTACAGAAGGTAGTAAGCCGGATAAATAAATTTATTGAAAATATCGCGGATGACTATTTTTTGCTGGGGCTGCATTTAATTTCCCTGCATTCCCTGCTCAGGGAATCCAAACTCACGACAGCGCAAATACAATCGTGGTATGCGGAAAATATTAATATGCCTTACTCTTCTGCAATGCAGTGCCGCAAAGTCGCAGAGGTTTATGCAGAAAATCCGGAACTGATCGGACGCTACACTGCTTCCGGAGCATATCTCTTGAGTAGCTGTAAAACTCCTGAAGAACGTGAAGAAATTTGGCTGGAAGCAAAAGGAGAAAAATCCGCCCCAAGTATCAGGGCACTGCGTGAAACCTTAAAGCGTATCCGGGAAAAACAGGCTCTTGAACAACTTGAGGATGAAGAGTTAAAAACCCAAAAAGGAGTTTCAGCAGAAAAATACCGAATGTCACCAGACAAAATCAGGGAATCGCTGCAGTCAATTACGGCTTACTGCGATAATTTTGCGGCTTGTGAAAAAATAGCAGAGCAGGCGGAAATGCGTGAAATCCTGCTTAACTCTGTAAAGTTGTTACTGAAAAATCTGGAACAAAAAGCTTAGCGTTAAGCACGCTGTCTGGATATTTTATCCAGCAGCATAACGAGCGTAAAACCTGTAAGCATCAGCAAAAGAGCAATCCCAAATTCAAAATCAAGCAGAGGCCAGACGTTTTCTTCCCGGAGAACATGCTCCTTTCCCCGGATTATTTGACTCTCCAAGGTAATTTTCCAGGGCCAGACTTTACGCATTGAACCGAGCATGATGCCGGTCAGAAGGGCTAAAGTGTAGTCATGCCAGCGTGCCAGCCCATAACGTAGTATCCGTGAAAATCCCAAAATTCCAACTAGACATCCTGTAATGAAAATGAGGATGGTTTCCAGATTATCCGGGTTAACAGGATTTCTTAAGGCAGCGGTGATGAAAGCGTACTTGCCTAAAATAAGCAGAATGAAGGATCCGCTTAATCCCGGCAGAATCATGGCGCAAATCGCGATCATTCCGCTGAAAAAGATAAACCATGGTTCTTCAGGTGTATACAGTGGAATAAGTCCGGTAATTCCGTAAGCCAGTATGGCACCTAAAATTAAAGCCGGAAAGCTCGTAAAACGCTTGTTGATAGAATGAGCTACCACTAAAATTGACGCAGTGATCAAGCCGAAAAAGACTGACCATGTTTGCACAGCATGCTCTGTCAGCAGATAATGCATCAAATGCGATGTGCTGATTACCGCAAGCGCGATTCCGCAAACAAGCGTTACTAAGAAGCGCAGATGCAATCCGGCTAAAGCCTGCTTTAAATTCAGCCGAAGTACCTGCAGAACAAGTCTGCTGTTGATTGAAGCAATTGCTGTCAGCAGCGCTTCATAAATACCTGTTATAAACGCGATCGTACCTCCAGAAACACCCGGTACTATATCCGCAGTACCCATACCTACGCCTTTAAAAAATAAATAAGCGTGTTCAGTAAAAGTCTTCGGACCGGGTGAGGTCATCCAGGCTTTTTTCCAGGTGTCCGCGGATGAATTATTTTCGGAAGTTGATTTTACGGAAGTGTCCGTTGATTCAAGAGACATGAGTGAAGATGATAATTTACTCAGACAAGATAATTCTTTTTACTGTCGGCAACGAAGAAATGGTGCTGGTATGCTTCTTCTAGAATTTTCCAGAACTCGAGTTGAAATTCCTCTTCCTCAAGTTTGTTGCGTAAGCCGTGACAGAAAAATGTCAACTGACGGGAAGTCTGCGCGCATTCACGTAAAAATTGATTAGTGAAAACCTGTAGTTCCCAGGGAAATTCGGAATCGCTTAAATCCAGCAACGGCGCATCCTGCGGATGTTTTTCATGCAGATTGCTTGAAAGCTCGTCCACCAGGAAAAAAAAGTCTACACCTAACACATCAAGTGCGCGGCCTTCGTCCGGTCCAAGTCTCTGGATCAGATTTTCCTGAAAACTCTTGAGTCCGGTTCTTGAAATTGTTTTGTCGTCCAGCATGGATTATTCTTTGTCAGTTACTGCCGAATGTAGTTTGCAGAGTGCATTTAGTGAAAGTTGCAAGAATTATGACAGCATGAAAGTTTTTTTTACAAGTCGAGTTTGTTTCAGACAAATCGTCTTATTATTGTAACTGTAACAGACGTGTTAATGGTGAGGGGAATACTGTGGCTGTCTGGATAGTATCTCCATTTAACCGGAGTGCAGGAGGCGCCAGTGATCTAGTTGTGTAATTGAAAGCTAACAACAAATTGAGAGAATTCTGAAAGTGTAAATTCTCAAATTTGTTGAAACTTAGTTTTGCGGGTAGTTCAGGAAACAAGACTAGTGAGATTGAGCAACTGTTTGACGTACAATTGAACGTTTCAATTTGCTCTCATATTTTTTCTGCCGATTTTCTTCTGCTTTCCAGTCAGTTTCGGTTTTTCCGGAAACGAGGTATTCCTTGGCTTTTGTTTCTGCTTCTTTTGCACGCTGCAAGTCAATCTCAGCCGCGGTTTCAGCCAATTCTGCAAGTACCCTCACACTTTCCCCTTCTACTTGAGCGTAGCCCCAGTGGACAGCAATTGCCTGTGTTTTTCCATTGCTGCTGTAGGACATAATACCTGTGTCCAGAGTTGTCAACAGCGGAATGTGTTCAGGCAAAATACCAAGTTCACCTTCAATACCAGGCAGAGTGACCGAATCTACATCCTCTACCAGTACTGTGCGGTGAGGAGTTACTACTTCAAGATTGAGTTGATCGGACATCAGTTACTCATCTTTTGGGCTTTTTCCATCACTTGTTCAATGGTACCAACCATGTAGAAAGCCTGTTCTGGAAGTTCATCATGTTTGCCCTCGAGAATTTCTTTGAATCCGCGAATTGTGTCTTTGATGTCCACATATTCACCAGGTGTTCCGGTAAATGTCTCTGCCACAAAGAAAGGTTGTGAAAGGAATCTTTGAACTTTTCTAGCACGGCTGACAACGGCTTTGTCTTCTTCAGACAATTCATCCATACCGAGAATCGCGATAATATCCTGTAGATCTTTGTAACGCTGGAGCAGGATTTGTACTTCATGCGCAATTTTATAGTGCTCATCACCAACAATATCTGCTGCTAGAATTCTTGAAGTGGAATCAAGAGGATCAACCGCAGGATAAATTCCCAGCTCAGTAATAGCACGACTCAAAACGACTGTTGCGTCCAAGTGCGAAAAAGTGGTTGCTGGAGCAGGGTCAGTCAAGTCATCCGCAGGAACATAAACTGCCTGCACTGATGTAATTGAACCTTTATTGGTGGAGGTAATCCGTTCCTGCAGATTTCCCATTTCTGTTGAAAGAGTAGGCTGATAACCCACTGCGGAAGGAATCCGTCCGAGCAGTGCCGAAACCTCTGAACCTGCCTGGGTAAAACGGAAAATATTATCAATGAACATTAATACATCAGCCGCTTCTTCGTCACGGAAATATTCTGCAACAGTCAAACCTGTCAGTCCGACACGGGCACGTGCTCCGGGAGGTTCATTCATTTGCCCGTAAACGAGACTGGTTTTATCAAGAACTCCGGAATCTTTCATTTCATTCCAGAGGTCATTTCCTTCACGTGTACGTTCACCAACACCTGCGAAAACAGAAAATCCACCATGTTCCGCGGCAATGTTACGGATGAGTTCCATGATAACAACTGTTTTACCAACACCTGCACCACCGAACAAACCAATCTTTCCACCTTTGAGGAAGGGGCAGAGCAAATCCATCACCTTAACTCCGGTGACAAGCATTTCTGCTTCTGTTACCTGTTCTTCAAATGGAGGAGCATCCCGGTGAATTGACCATCGTGCATCTGCAGTAATGGGGCCGGCTTCGTCTACAGGATCACCGGTAACATTGATAATACGTCCCAGTACTGCTTTTCCAACAGGTGTGGTAATTGGTTCACCTAAATCCTTCACATCCATTCCACGTGAAAGACCGTCGGTTGATCCCATTGAAACTGTACGTACGGTGCTTTCTCCAAGATGCTGCTGAACTTCACAGATAACCCGATCATCTTTCTGCAGAATTTCGAGTGCTGTATAAATCTCAGGGAGGTCTCCGGATTCAAATGCCACGTCAACGACGGGTCCCATCACCTGGACGATCTTACCTGTGCTCATTGTTTCCTCTTATTTTAGTTTGGTGGATAATTATTATTCTGTTTTATAAACTTTCTGCGCCACTGATAATTTCGATCAATTCACTCGTGATTGCGGCTTGTCTGCTGCGATTATAATGTAGCTGTAATTTATCAATCATTTCGCCTGCATTCTTGGTTGCTGCGTCCATCGAAGTCATGCGCGCCGCGTGTTCTCCGGCGATTGTGTCGAGCCAGGAAACGTAAACCTGATTTTGAACATATTTTTTCAGCAGCGTCTCCAAAATATCTTCTGGAGAAGGTTCAAAAATAATTTCCCGCTCATCCACAGATTCTACTTCAGGAGCTTTAATCGGCAGAAGCTGTTCAATCGCAGGCTCCTGAGAGATCACGCTGACGAAATGATTGTAAGCAAGAATGACTTGATCAAGTTCATTTTCTTCAAAACGTTTAGTGAACTCGCTCACAATATTACGTACAAGCCCCACTTGTTCGTCAGGATGGGTGCTGGTATGATTTTCCAGGATATTGTGATTTGTCCTTTTGAAAAAATCATTTCCTTTGCGCCCAAGAATTACAAATTCTGCACATTCAACGCCTTCTTCAGCCAACTGACGGGCCAGAGCTTTAGAGAGGTTTGCGTTGAAACCTCCGCAAAGACCACGGTCACTTGTTACCAAAATGACACCGGTACGTTTTCCTCCTGTACTACGGAAGAGCCGGCCAAAACCTGTATCCTGCTCCACTCCATCAAAGCGTGTACTGAGTGAAGAGACAACGCTTTTCAGTTTTACTGCATAAGGAGTGGCTTCGCGAATATTATCTTCAGAGCGCCGCAACTTTGCCGCAGATACCATTTTCATGGCACTGGTAGTTTTTTGTGTTCTTTTAACGCTGTCTATGCGTTTGCGTATATCTTTTAAACTTGCCATCCGAAACTAATTTACGGTGTCTTATGCTGAAAAAGCTTGTACGAATTCATCCAATGCGGATTTCAATTCTGTTTCTGCTGCGTCATCAATTTTACCTGCTTCTTCAATAGATTTACGCAAATCGGCTTTTTTAGTTTGAACAAAATTTAAGAATTCTGTTTCAAATTTACTCAATGCATTTAACGGTTGCTCGTCTAGATAACCGTTTGTTGCAGCAAAAATGGAAACAACCTGATCCACCCACGGCATTGGCTGATACTGAGGTTGTTTGAGAATTTCGACCAGACGCTGTCCACGTGCCAACTGCCGTTGAGTCGCTTGATCAAGGTCACTGCCAAACTGGGCAAATGCTTCTTTTTCACGGTACTGAGCCAGATCCAGACGTAATGTACCGGCAACCTGCTTCATGGCTTTGACCTGTGCGGCACCACCAACACGGGAAACTGAGAGTCCCACGTTAATTGCTGGACGAATCCCGGAATTGAAAAGATCACTGCTTAGAAATATCTGACCGTCTGTTATTGAAATTACGTTAGTCGGAATATAAGCGGAAACGTCACCAGCCTGCGTTTCAATGATCGGCAGTGCTGTCAAAGAGCCCGCACCGCGTTCATCACTTAACTTACAGGATCGTTCCAGTAAGCGGCTGTGAAGATAAAAAACATCTCCAGGATACGCCTCACGTCCCGGGGGACGTCTCAGCAAAAGAGATAGTTGGCGATAGGCAACTGCCTGCTTGGAAAGATCATCATAAACGCAGAGCACATGCTGTCCCTTATCACGGAAATATTCCCCAATACTAACTCCTGAGTACGGAGCCAAAAATTGCAGAGGGGCTGGTTCGGATGCTGTTGAAGAAACAACAATTGTATGCGCCATTGCCCCTTCGGTTTCGAGACGCTGAACGATCTGAGCCATGGTTGAGCGCTTCTGCCCAATACCTACATAAATGCAGATCACATCACCACCTTTTTGATTGATAATGGTGTCGATGGCAATTGCGGTTTTTCCAGTTTGTCTGTCACCGATTATTAATTCACGTTGACCACGACCAATTGGGACCATCGAGTCAATCGCTTTTAGTCCGGTCTGCATTGGTTCATGTACAGATTTTCTGTCAACAATTCCCGGAGCAATTGTTTCAATCAATCGTGTTTCAGTGGAGGCAATTGGACCTTTTCCGTCAATCGGTAATCCAAGAGGATCAACTACTCTTCCCAGTAGACCTTCGCCCACAGGGATTTCCGCAATCCGTTCGGTACGCTTGACTTCGTCTCCTTCCTTGATTGTGCGGTCACTTCCAAAAATAACCACACCTACATTGTCTTCCTCAAGGTTTAGGGCCATGCCGGTAATATTGCCTGGAAACTCAACGAGCTCTCCAGCCTGGACATTGTCTAAACCATAAACACGGGCAATTCCGTCTCCAACTTCTAGAACCGTTCCAACTTCTGATTTGGTGGCTTTTTTGTCGAAGTTTTCAACTTGTTGCTGAATAATATTACTGATTTCTTCTGCTCGGATTTTCATAACCGCTCAGCCTCTGATAATTGTTTGACGTAACTGATTTAATTGCGTGTGAATACTCCCATCAATTACCACGGAACCGATACGCGTCACGATTCCGCCTATGATGGCAGGGTCGATGGTAATGCTGATTGCGACATCCTTGCCGGAATACGAAGAAATGGACTTTTCTAGTTTTTCGACAGTCGCGGTTGGTAACTCGTGTGCTACGGTTACACGGGCCTCAATGCGGCCCAGTTTTTCCTGCAATAATAAATTAAAAGCACTTTCTATACTTGGCAGTAGTACAATTCTACGCTTTGCCAAAAGGTAACGGCTGAATGTGTCAACAAGGGCAGGTGCTTTTATTTTACTTAAAATTCCTTTGAGGATACTCTGTTTGTGTTCTGTAGAAACCTTTGTGTCCGAAAGGATTTCTCTCAACTCTGTGGAATCTTTATATACTTCAGCCAGTTCGGAAAAATGCTTACCTGTTTTTTCAAGCTCTTTCCCTTTTTCCGCCAAACTGATTAGGGCCTTGGCATAACGCCGCGCAATGACACCCTGACTCACGCTGCCCCTTTAGACTGATTGAGTTGATCCATAAAATTTTTCACCAATTTTTTTTGCTCGTTTTGATTCATCTCTTTTTTCAAAGTGCCTTCTGCCAATTTCACACTTTCTTCGGCAATCCAACGTCGCAAATCATCTTCAGCTTTTCTTTGCTCCTGCTTCAGCGCGAAACTGGCCTGCTCTTTCATACGCTGAATTTCAAGTTTCCCTTCTTCAACGATACGCGCCTTTGCGTCTTCTGCATCTTTTTTTGCAGCCTCGACCATTTCGAGGGCTTCCTTTTCCAGTCCGGCAATTTTTGAGTGCATTTCACTCAGGTCAGCAGATATTTTTTCTTCCGCGTTCCTTGCGTCATCGATTACTTTTTTTGCGGATTCGGCAGAACTTCCGAGTGCTGCTGCCACAGGCTTCTTTGCGAATTTGTAAATGATTGCCGCAAGTACTACGACGTTGACTACTTTCCAGATGAAGTCCATAAGTGGAGAACTACTTCCCTCACCTCCTGCGGCATAAAGCGCAGTACTCCAGAATGAGACAAAGAGGATTAAGGTGAAAAGTCGAAACATGTTTTCTTTCTGAAACATTTTACTCAACAGATGTGAAATAAGCTGTGGGAAATGCCTTGAACAAAAAAGCTTGAATAACTTAGCGGGAACGGCCTGCTGTTTTCATCTGTGCGTGGCCGTTACTTTTCTAGCTTAATAATTGCTTGCTTATGGAAGCAGATATTTCCTGATTCAGTTTGGTAAAATAATTTTTGGTGGCTTCTATCTCACCACCCAGCTCTGCAATATTTTTATCATGCTCGGCCTGTAATTCATCGCGTTCTGCAGTGATCATGGTCTCCCGTTCGGTGACCCCTTTCTCATGACCAGCGTTCCTCAGATGTAGTACTTCTGTCCGAACCATATCAAGCTTTTGCTGAAAATCTTCTTTGAGCCGTTCAAGCTCTTCATTTACCTGGATTACCCGGTTTTGGCTTTTTTCGATCACTTCATTTCGGTTGTCGAGGGTTCTTAAAACAGGCTGGAACAAGAGCTTGTTTAAAGTTACAATCATTATGAACAGGACAATCAGCACTGCAGTAGGTGTGGCCAACTGTAAATGCAGCAGCCCATAATCCATGTTGATGCCGCCCCACGCGTTATCAATAATTGCTTGTTTGAAATCCATATCCTGCCGGCTTCTGATGTCTTATATATTAATGAATCTTAACCTCATTTTTTAACATATTATCTGCAACAAAGTCAAGCACATTTCTATTTTATTTGTAGAGTGGTATAATAATTCAGCTTTGTATTAAATCAATAAACATACTCGATAGTCTCATGTTTTATTGTGTCATTCCTAAAGTATGTGATGTGAATGATGGTTAAGAATTCAGTAGTTTGCCCGAGCTCTCCTTTCGGAGGATATGGCATAATAAAATTAACATTATTAATATTATAACGAATATAATGAGGTAAAAAATTACAGACAAAAACAGGTAGAATGTATAGAACAGGTATAGGCTTTGACGTGCATGCACTTGCAGCAGATCGGCCGCTGATAATTGGGGGAGTAAATATTCCTCATTCAAAAGGACTTCTCGGCCATTCAGACGCAGATGTGCTGGTTCATGCTGTGATGGATGCAATTCTTGGAGCGCTTGCGCTGGGCGACATAGGTCAACATTTTCCAGACACTGATTCTAAATATCAAGGTGCAGACAGTCTGGAGTTGCTAAGTCATGTTCAGCTTTTAGCAGCGGAAAAAGGTTTTGTCTGTACAAATCTTGACACCATCATCATGGCGCAAAAACCAAAAATGGGTCCACACCTTTTGGAAATGAGAACAAATTTATCAGCTGTGATGAAGCTTAATATCGATCAAGTTTCGATAAAAGCAACCACCACCGAGAGGCTGGGCCTCATCGGCCGTGAAGAAGGAATTGCAGCACAGGCAATTGTGCTTTTTGAGTCCACAATTTAAAAAGGAAATTTAGCATGCCACATATTATTATGGCTCTGGATCAGGGTACGACTAGTTCTCGTACTATTTTGTTTGACGAAAACGGAAAAGTTGTCGCAGAAGCAAATGCTGCCTTGGACTGTCACTTTCCGCAATCCGGATGGGTTGAACAAGTTCCGGAAGAGATCTGGAACAGTCAGCGTCAAACCATCGAAGTGGCTTTGGAGCAAGCAAAACTGACAATGAAAGACATCAGTGCTGTCGGCATTACCAATCAACGTGAAAGCACCATTGCCTGGAATCGTGATACAGGAGAAGCACTTGGCCCGGCGATTAACTGGCAATGCAGGCGTACCGCAGATTTTTGTGAGGAATTGAAGGCGGAAGGCTTTGATAGTCTTTTGAGAAAAAGAACCGGCTTAGTCACGGATCCCTATTTTTCGGGAACTAAAATGCGCTGGATTCTGGAAAATGTACCACAGGCACGTAAACTGGCGGATCAGAGGAGGCTTTGTTTCGGAACAGTTGATTCCTGGCTGATCTGGAAGTTGACTGGAGGACGTGTACATGCCACGGAAATCAGCAATGCTTCGAGAACACTTGTTTTCAATATCGAAGCGTGTGAGTGGGACGCTGAAATTCTGACACGCTTTGGAATACCACGTGAAACTTTGCCGGAAGTTAAACCATCGAGCGGTGTGATTGCTACGGTAGATCCGGAATTGTTTGGAGGAGAAGCACCGATCGCGGGTGTCGCTGGAGATCAACAGGCGGCGCTGTTCGGACAAGCTTGTTTTGAACCGGGAATGGCCAAAAACACTTATGGTACAGGTTGTTTCATGATTTCCAACACCGGTTCAAAACCAGTCTTTTCCAAGCATGGTTTGCTGAGCACAATTGCCTGGCAAATCGGGAGCGGGCCCAACAGCGAAGTAACTTATGCGCTTGAAGGCTCAGTCTTCATCGCCGGTGCTTTGATACAGTGGCTGCGGGACGGACTACAGCTTTTTGAAGATGCATCCGAAACTCAGGCCATGGCTGAATCAGTTCCAGATTCGGGAGGTGTTTTTGTGGTTCCCGCCTTTGTCGGGCTTGGAGCTCCGCACTGGGATCCCTACGCCCGAGGTACGATTGTCGGACTGACCCGTGATACAAACCGCAATCATATCGTCCGGGCTTCTCTGGAAGCAGTTGCATACCAGTCAGCAGAGGTTCTCCGCAGCATTGCCAA